>Ga0194123_10000328_pt1 | contig 91905 bp, 97 predicted proteins | sample TA2MahsurfametaG_5_FD_155479 | JGI IMG/M metagenome (GOLD analysis project Ga0194123, IMG submission 155479) | Freshwater microbial communities from Lake Tanganyika, Tanzania - TA2015023 Mahale A surface | ecosystem: Environmental > Aquatic > Freshwater > Lake | place: Tanzania: Lake Tanganyika... | reverse complement strand
GAAAAGTGTCGCAATGTGGGGCAAAGTGGGGATTATTTAGGAATCAGGAAAACAAAATAATTTACTAATGGAGACGCAGTGCGTAACTCCCTAGCGATGTATTAGAGGCTCCTAGCGATGGAGGAGAGGCTCCTAGCGATGGAGGAGAGGGGAACCGATACATTCCCCTAGCGATGGAGGATAGTCCCCTAGCGATGGAGGATAGGCTTCCTAGCGATGTATTAGAGGGTTTTCAGAGCGGATCTTAATTTATCTTCGGCTTCACACGCTCTCTGTATTAGGAGGATTTGCTAAGCAGAAGCTAGTAATAGGATGCATGTACGAATATAAAATTGCGTCTATAGAAAAAGTTGTGGATGGAGACACCGTTGACTGCACCCTAGATCTGGGATTTGGCATATTTTGTAAGCAGAGAATCAGGCTATACGGGATTGACGCTCCTGAAACTCACACAAAAAATCTGAAAGAAAAGTCCATGGGCAAAGAATCCAAAGAATTTCTGGAATCTTGGCTCCAAAAGAACAAAAACAACTTGGTCATCAATACATTCAAGGACGACAAATATGGCAGACTGCTTGGGGTCATAAGGGAATCGGACGGAGAGGCAATTAATGACATAATGGTGAAGCTTGGCTATGCATGGTCATATGACAGCGGAACCAAAGTCAAAGACCTGTCTGATTTGGAGGAGTTGCGCAAGTCTTCAGGATCTTGAGTTGGTGGCTCTGCGTTCGGACTCCCATTGTGCTTGTGACTGAATTCCTGCGTGTGGGTCCTTGAGTAGGTATTTTAGGTGTAGAGCGGATATTTCCGTCCCGAAATCGTGTATTCCTGTCCATCGTACATACGGGTTTGGGTGGAATGCGGTGAGTACAAGCAGTCTGCCGAATCGTGGTCCGTCACCCTTTGCGGATCTTAATTTATCTTCGGCTTCGGTTCCCTGTATTTGGAGGATTTCGGATATTCTTTGTGTTCCGGTCTCCTGCTCTTTGCGGATCTCTTCGTGTATTTTTTGTGCGAGTTCGGAGAGGCTATCTGGGATTTCGTCACCTTCGGGAAAAAGCTTAGTTTCTGCGGCTGCTTCAGCGGGGTTTACGGGACCGTACTCCTCTAGTGCTTCTCTCTCTCCTTCGGGGTATAGATCGAGCAGAGAGATTTCCTTTCGGAGTGACGCCTCTTTGGTCCGGTTGTACCGTGACAGGTTGAACTTCATGAGTTCTGGTGGTGTTTTAGATACCTGGGACTTCGGTGTCTCCCGTCATTCCTGGACTTCCCATTATATTTTCGCCTGATCCTTTGGGTTTCCTGGGTTTCCTGGGGGTCTTGGGTGTCTTCATAGGGAATCCTTCGGGTGAACTTTGTTTACTACTCGGTATGTCACCGAGTGTTGAGCATTCGTGCATAATGAGTATGGAGGCCTTGCATGTATTTGCGAGTTTTTGTACAAGCTTCTTTCGTTCATCGGGTGTCATTTTGCCCAAATAATCCCTTACTTGCCCGTAGTCATGACTGTTGACGGCATTGAAAAGTTTGCTGTACTCTGCGGGGAGTATGGGTTCTCCAATTTCAAGTAATGTTGGTAGTTTACGGGTTTGGAATGTTGGGTTGTTTAGTGGGTCTTCGCGGCGTTCCTCAAGAAGATGGGTACCGAGAAATACGGCCTGCTTGGTGAGCCATCCTGCGGAGTTTCCTATAGTGAGCCATTGATCTTTTGTAATTTTTGTTTTCATGTTTAATTAGTTTCCTTTCGGTTCGGTGTCCTTTTATTACTATTGTGTTACTATTTGTACCTATGTGAATTTGTAAAAAAAGAGCCATTCCCTTTGGGGGTTTGGCTCTAGGGGAGTTTGGGAGATGTTTTTTGATGCCCGAAAATTAATTGGTTCGGGGGTTTGCGGATGGTAGGGTACGGGCAGATTTTGTAAGGTTTATAAGGCTACGGTTGGGGGGATGGGGCTACCATCTTACTCAGAGTCGGTCTTTGCTTTCTTCTTCTTAGCCATTGGTGTTCTACTTGATATGGATTTCCCACGCAGGGAGTCCGGTTCCAGTTGAGTCATTTAGAAACTCTTCTGCCAAATGCTTGACATAATTGCGGAGATCGTCGTCGGTAAAATCGTCGCTTGTGGTGATTTCAATTGTCATCTTAGCCATTGGTGTTCTCAGTTCTCTTAGTCATCGCTGTTAACGTAGACACTGATTTTTTCGATTCGGAACGGACTCTTTGCAAAGATGTTGGCAGTCTCCTCCATCTGTTCACGCGAACCAGTAAAGTGGAGATCGCGCAGACCGTCAAGCAAAGAGAAACCTGTTCCAGAAATAATGCTTCCGGGCCTCTTGACTGATTTGATCCCTTTAGCATTTTCTAGGAACCAGTCCTCGGGTTCGTGGATACCATGCTTGTCCTGAAGATCAAAAGAAATAGTCATGTCAAACTTAACGTTTGGAAACTTGATGCCTTTAACTCGCTTGAGATTTCTGGCTTTTTGCTTGAGGCAGACTGATTTTGTTTTGGTGGTCATTGCGGGTTCCTCTTTCTTAAAGTATGGTGATGCTTCTGGTCGGTCGAACGTGAATGATGAATCGCAGGATCTCTTCTTCGCCTTGGGTAGCCTTGCCATCGGGCAGATTGCCATGTGATGTATAGTGCAAGATTTCATCGGGTGTGAAATTGTACTCGTCCACATTCAGGCATCTGATCTCGCGCCAATCAGAATTGACCATGTTTTCTTCCGTTGCAGGGACTTCCTCTCCGCTCTTGGCGCACTTCATGAAGGGAGAGAAAGGAAAGAACTGTTTCAATTGGGAGAAGGTCACGAAAGACTCTGGAACATGGTCTTCGTGTCGATCTCCGGGACGGGTGACGAGAAACATGGGATGATGGCTCACCCTTCTAGTATATTCACCCGATGCAACTTTTGGATATCCTGTCCCTATAACGGGAGGCGATAGAAAGATTCAGAGCTGCAGAGAGAGATATGCTTGGATAATTGCAGATTTTGCTTTTTAAACGGCACGGATCTGATTTTTCAACCAATTAATTTCACAGGATAGGGCTACGCTGAGGAGTGAACGCTTTACAGAGGAGTCGTTGCGCTCAGGTTTCCCACAGAGCGGGATGGAGCGTGTGGAAGCGTGAATGGATCAAGTTACTTTTATGTATATCCAAATTGCGATTAGGTAAGAAGGTATTGCCAGAGACGCTGACACCAATGCTGTGTGATCCCACACCCAATTGGCAACTCTTAGGCGACGAGAAAACAAGCTTGAGTTCCTGTACACATATTCGTAATCTTCAGGGCTCATGGTCAATTATCCCTCTCCCTGAAGTAGGGCGGCTCTCATCTCGGCTTCACCTTTGGCGCAGCCACCGTAGCACGAACTCTTGCGGTCGTTACCAAATGAAAAATCATTACTTTGCATTCTCGTCATGTCGTAACCCGGATGGGTAAGTACATCTCGTACATCTCGAAACGAGAACCACGGGCGCTGCGGCGAGACACAATACTTATGGAAATTAATCAAAAAGTACGTGGCAAGGGGCAAAGACAGAGTCAGTGCTGTTGCTACAACGTATTTGTTTTCCGATGTGAGTGCTAAGAATAAGGCAACCCACAGCAGAGATATACTCAGCTTGCAGGCATGATTCGAAAGTAACATCATGAGTGAATAATTTAGGGACGAAAAAAACGATTTCTTATAAATGGATTTCATTGTTTACCTTTCTTTTTATTTCCATAGCCAGTAAAAAATAGAGATTGAATACATTGCAAAACTTAGTATCAGTGCTCCTACAACTACCATCAGTTTAAGGGTGTTGAGCGATGCAATTCTCTGATCAGACTTGGCCCTGCTTATCACTTTCGTGATTATTTTCGGTGCTGGCCGAATTAGGATTGATTTCTTGTTTATTTTCCTGTCATTGATTCTTGATTTCATGTATTCCTATTGCTCCAAGTATTTTATCTCTTGTGTTTTTATTGTATTCGTTGCAGTCGTCGATTTGCTTTTGAAGCTTTAAGATCTCTTCAGTGCTTCTCTCGCTGTTGCGAGAGTAATTTAGGAAATCTTTTTCACACTCACGAATCATGCTATTCAGTGCCACTATCTCGGTTGCTTGCCTTTCGCATAGATCAAGAAGCTTCATGAGGATACCTTCAGGATCGTTACCAAACTTAATCCTGATCTTCTCTGATGTCCACTCTTCATAAGATTCAGGAGTTGCTGGTTTTGCTGGTGTTTTTACACTTATGGTTATCATTTTTTGATGCGGCAAAATCCGCCTACTGATTTATCGGCAGAAGGGAAAAATAAAAAACCCAACCTTCATTTTTTTGGTTCGGTGCTTACGCCTGGGATCATCCCCACCATGCGAAGTTCTTTGCGAATTTTTTCAATAAGCTTGGCCGCATCAACTGTGTCAAAAGGCTTTATTTTTTGCTTATTTTTCGGCTTTTTCGTTATCTTCTTCAGTGCCATGGCTTAGGTCATTTTTTTGTTGTTATTTTAACGTAACAATAGTATTCCGGTGCAGCATCATCAGGCGATATCCCCTTCAGTGCGCAAGCCTCTTCATGCCTTATAAATTTGACGCCGTCAACGGTCTCGTTTTCAGGAATGGTTACGCCGCACTCCTTGTCTGCGCTGACATCACAGCAAGCCGCCATCGGCATGCCCACCGCAATAAATGGACCGCCTTCAAAATCAACCATGCCCTCTGCTCCCCTTGAGAAGCGGGAAGAACCCTCAATTATGTATGTTCCTTCGCATATCTTGTGGAGGTGCCTGACTAGGCCGTACCTGGCTTTGAATGTGTGAGGTATTTTGGGACAGATTTTTTCTATCATTTTCTTAAGACTGCTTTTCAGTGCGAGAAGTTTCTCTTTTGAGGTAACACATTATTTAAGCCCTCTTGTTTTATAATTGACTGCAGTTTAACAACTGAATATCAACAGGACTATATCGTCAATCTTTGTTCGCTTCTCAAAAAGTAAATAATTTAATAATTCATAAGCGACTGGCCCATGAATCCATTTTACCCATTTTTATTTTAGCTTGACTTATGGCAACCTTGTACATATTCAACTTGGGCATTCCTATGCTATATGCATGAGCAAAGAATTTTTTTATGTCTAAGCTTTTGACCGCATCTAGTATCTTTTTTTTGCTGTCAGTCATAAATTCTGTAAATTCCTGTCCATGTCTTTCATACGATTGCTCGGTCACGAAGGATTTCGTTCCAGCAATACTTCTGTAGGAAGACCATATGATGCCAAGCGTGTCGAAACCAATCAATGTCATTCCTTTACTTTCCATCACTTCTTCCATGTAGAGATTGTCTATACTAGAGATGTATATAAGTATCTTTTGCACTGATTCTTTGTCCATTTTTTCATGATTTACCACGAATGGAGAAAGCAAACGCAAAATCATAAGTGTGGCACTTTGGGGGCTATAGGCATTAAAAATATGCCTGCTTTTCAGTGGCTCCAAACTGTGTTCTTTTTTCTGTATTCCTCCCATCGCAAGGGCAAGTGAAAAAAGGTTTTGCATTGCTGTTTTGCTCTTGGTTTTCGTGCAAATTTTAATAAGATATTCCATCAGCGTAGATTTTTCTTCGTAGCTGAACTCGCCAGTTCTACCGGGATCGGGTAGGCCTTTCCCGTGAATATCATATTTTTTACTATCAAAAATTTTAAGCATATGATGACTCAATACTTCTGCAATTGAGTCATTTATTGTTGCTCCCGGTGACATGTCGAAGAACAGGGCATTCACGCCGTTTCTGCCGTAAGAGGTAAAAGTATTCTTTTTATCATTGCTAAGCATCCAATTCATGGCATCGCCACTGCCATTCGGATTTTTGATAAGCCAGTGGAAAGAATCGTTCCTGTACCCCGTAAGCTTAGCTATTTCTAGCTGAATTTTGCTTGAGGTGTTTTGGTTTTTAAATAATGTTGCGTAGGTTTCCTCTCTGATCATCCATGACATTTCGTTTCGTGAACCACTCGCTTTCTCCCTTTCATTTCTGTCCAATTCCCAAAATGCATCTATCATCTCAGTGCTTATGTATTTGCTTGAAATTAACACGACCTGAGAATCCCTTGATCTATTTGGGCTATCTACCGCTAATGGCATGTAGGTCTCCATGAACCAATGAGCAAGATTTGCTCTTGTCTCATCGATTATTGAATGACGAGAGTACATCGAGTCTATGCCAAGGTCATCGAGCAAAAGTTTCTCAAGTGCCCAGTATGGTCCCCAGCTTCCTTGTATTCCCCATGGCTTAGCTTCCTTTCTCATACACCTAGAGAATGCAAGAGGAGCGTATCCAGATCGAATAAGTTCAACCACTGACGGATAGTTTTTCAATATATCTTCAGGAAAAAAATCTTGGTAACCTGATTTTTTTCTTAGGTTAATGACAAATTTTGAGTATGCGAGTAGCTCATCATTTGACATTTCACATTCGGGCGATCCAGTCTGCGCAGATTTGTACCACGTCATAAACTTGCCCCCTTGTGCATTTCCAGGCTTTTGACAATAGTAAGTCTAATTGAATACAAATTAAAGCTACCTATTGTACTGCCACGAACATCTATGAATTCATTCGGATTATCCTTAATCTTTTTCATAAATGTTTTAAAATCAAATCTTCTTAAAGCTCCATCAAAAGACTCCTTTAGTTTTTTGTTCGTGAAATTTCCGCTTATCTCCGCTTGATGTGAACCTTCTATCCCAGCGCGTGTATCAAAACTAGTCAGGCTAAGTATAATTGGAGCTATAGGAATTCCAGCAGAGGAACCACTAGGATCCATTCCGAACGCATGCTGCTCAAAGTGATGCTTTATCAGAATCTCCATTAACTGCTGCACGTCTTCGTCTTTCAGTGCTGACTGCCTCATGACAAAACTCATAATCAAGTTGTGGGTCAGATAAGATGCAGGAAGAATTAATCCTCCCTTGCCAATTTTTGACACTGGCGATTGTTCTTCATTAGGTCTTGCCTTTATCAACGTTGCCTTCAGGTAGGTGTCGTAATTCCTCCTTATAGTCTCTGGATTCTTACTGTAAACATTCATCCACATTACCAATTCCATCATCGGATACAGAGGTGCTGAGTCCATTGCCCTCATGGAGTCGAACATTGACGAATGCCACTGGCTGACAATCTTGTTTATGTACTCAGAAACAACTTGAAGAACAGATTCATTCGGAGTCACTTTCCCAGTATGCGCAGATCTCCAACTCCACATCTTGTTAAAAATTCCATTGTTGGCATTTATCATTTTTGTCAAAGTGGAGTTTAAGTGAATTATGCCACCGGATAACATGGATTTCATCACATCTTGGTTCCCATTTGGGTTGCACATTAATCCAACCGCAACTTCAGCCGAATGAGAGTCTTGTGTGCTTGTCGCCATAATCAAATTTTTATTTTTTACCATGTCATCAAATATTTTTTTCTGCAACTCATGCGGAGAGTTGGGATTGTTCATGACACCGTAGACCCAAGACCCAGCAACTATGGCAGAATTATATTCAGAAGTTTTTGTAAATTCAAGGACCCGCTCCAAAGATTCCTTGTCAGCAAGCCAGAATGGTAACCTTTCAGCCCACATTCCGCTCCTCAGTGATTTTAAATTTTCCATTGGAAACCGCCCCTTAAATAATTTTAACACCCCAGAAAGGTAAGCCATACAAGCAGAGCCATACCATCTGGATATGTTCTGGAGAGTCTCAGGTATATCCACGACTTTTTCACCCTTAGCAATACTTATCATCAACCCTTCCATGTCTCCTGGATTTGGCACTCTATATTCGCCTGTTGTGCTTGGATCAAGGGCAGAGCGCATGCAGCGCGACCATTCAAGTAGAGATTCCTGGTATCCCTTAGTATTAAAAAGAAAACTATTTTGTCTGCCCAACTGTTCGCCCAATTGCTTAAAATGGTCAAGTGTCATTTTGCAATTCCCTTGACTCTGTGATGTCTTGTACCAGTTAATCTTCATAATTTCATATCCCACTCTACAACCATTGCTGCCTTGGGAGTTCCTGAAAACTTACTCTTAACCCATCGTAATCTTTTTACAATAAGGGATTCACTGTATGCCCCCCACCTTACATGCCTATCCATACCTTTTTTAAATAAATCATTAAAAATACCCATAAGCTTAGAATCATGAATAAATTTGTTTACAAAAGGCGTTGCCACCCCTTGTACCATTACGTCGTTGGAGTAAATATAATCTCCGGATATCATTTCTTCTAACTTATACAAAATATATTCTATTTCTTTTTTAGTTGTAAACTTAGAGTCAGCCAATAAGCGTGCCACAACATGCGGAATTTGTGTTCTAGGATTTTCAAAAATTGATTTAAGCGCCACATCGTATAATTCACGTGTAAAATTAGGATGGCTAAAAACCAATCTTTTCAAATCTGCATTTTCTTCTATGGCATCTAATCCATTTATCACGGGGCCCCGTTCATCAAAAGTAATTAATGATTTTAAAACTGCAGGAGAAGCACCGTTATTCATCCCAATCAATTTAGGAAAATATGTATGTGAAGTAATTATATTACGATGTAAAGAGTTTTCTATCATCATAAGAAGCACTTTTTCAGGAGTGTTTGGATTTACGGCAACTGAAGTCAATTCAGACAAATACTCTTCTCTTTCTTTGGTATTTTCTGCCCGGACTCCCATAAGAGAATGCCTAACATTACCCCCATGCTCAGCCGTTTCATTCATCATCTTGTTGATACGGTTAAAGTCAGCATTGTCATAAGAAACCGTACCTTTACTTATCCCTTCAATGGCCCGATCTTTAATCAAAGAAAGGCAACGGTCTTTAAATTCTTTTGATTCCTCTACAAATTTTCGATCTCTATTCGTTACCACACCAAACAATACATCATAAGACATGTTTTCTAATCTAAGATGATTATCTTTAACAGCTTCAACCAGAAGGTGGACCAATTTTACTGATCTTGCCACAAATGCCAAAAACCAAGTTGGAGCAACAGGATTCATTACTGCATACTTAATTCTCCAGTAATTTGAGTCAAAGTCCTCGGAGGTAGGACTTCTCATCCAACGATGCATTATTTTATTGAAAATTTTGTCGGTAGCCTTTGGTGAAAAGGCTGCACGAGTATAAAATACTTGATGAGGACTATCAATCAATTTCTCGAGAAGATCTTCGTCCATGTTCGGGTTACCAAAAATAAATAACTTTATGGTTTCAGGAAGTCTACCATCTTCTAAAATAAGCTCAAGGACATCAACGCCTGTCTGCGGGTCCTCTACCAAAGCCTTGGCTTTTTCATAAGCAACAGGATCATGCCCACCACGGAACTCGTCAAATTTACCACTAATGCTACGGAGAAATGCAATGCGCTCCTCCGAGGACATAACCCGCTTATCCCCCCGGAACAATTTGCCCCAAAAACCACTCCCAGACTTCTTGTACCAATTGGATTTCATAGAAATAATTAAATAATTTAAAGGAACTATCCTGTAAAATATCTTTATCGTCTACTCAAATTGTAATAAAAAACCCCTCCGGAGAGGGGCAAAAGAATTAATTTTTTTCGGGGGCAAGAGACAGGCCTACTTCGCACTGTTTTCCGGAGGGGCCGAAGGCCCCTCCGGTCTAAATTCATGCTCAATACGCATAAGTTGAATCATGCCAACCATCCTCTCAACTTCAGTTGCTGTCCGACGCATGGCCTCCCCCATCCACTTGGGCATCGTAACGTCAACCGCGTCCGCAGCGGTACGCAAACTGCGTGCATCAAGAAGAACATGGTAGAACTCGCCTTTCGTATCGTCTTCAGAACCAGGTGTAATCTCAGTCATCATGAGAGTGTCTCCTTGAAGCAGTCCCACCCCTTGCTCTGTGCGACACCATCAGTCTACACACGACCAATGTGTTTAGATGTTTCACCGAAATTATAGAACAACTCCTCAAGTTTGTCAAGCATCTTTCTGTCCATTCTTCCTCAATTCGCAAAACATTTTGTAATTGTCAATTAACAACCAAACAATAACTAGAAGTTCAAACACAGAAACAAATAGTAAATATTCGGTCATTACTTTCTCCTACGACTTGTTCCAAACACAAAACTAACCATCCCAAGCGCAAATGCTCCGGGAGCAGGAACAGCTTCCATGTAGTAGAAATTGTCCATTATGAAATGCTTGCGATCATCAAATTGACCTGAAATATTATTCCAAATCAACAGAGTATCAATTTCATACCCTGCTCCATAACTTAGCCAAGAACGATACTCGCTTGAAATGCTTTGTGAATAATCAAATACAGTTTGACCGTCCTTGATTCCTTGAACACGAATGTTTCCCGGATTCCACATGGCTGTGAACCAAGCACCAAAGAAATGCCAATCTCCACCATTAACTCTACTGATTGACCATCTGGTATTCACTGGATTGTGCCACCAGTTAGAGTAAAAGGGAGTAAATGCTGCTCTATCTCCAATCACACCAACACCCGCTCCGGGGATAGGACCACCGGGAATAGACCCCCATGCCCCCCGTTCATAGTAACCCCACCCAGAACTATTCCATTGTGAGGGGGAATGAACATCAGGTACACCATTTTCCAAACATTGAAATCGAAGACCTTGATAATCCTCAAGAAATCCTACATCATCATAATATGGAGCGTCTGCATTAGGATCAATTTCAAAATCAACAAGAGTGACGCTTGCGTTTGCAAAGCACGAAGAAACACATAGAGTTAAAATTCCATTGTAAATATTCATAGTAGTCCCATCTCTCTCAATTCATCCAGTCTGGCCATCTTTGCTTTCTTTGAAAACAGATTACGAATTGCTTCAAGATGACGGTTACTATCTGCACCATGTTCGATACGACAATCAATTTCATTCATAATGCGACCCTTCTCCAACAATGCTTCGTCACGCTCCTTGCGAAGCCGTTCGATCTCCTTGATGGCACGACCAATCAAAATCTGATGAAATGTATCTCGGTTACCGCTGTTGAGGTAGTTGTTCAGTACATCAACAATTTCACCTTCTGTTGGTTCAATCATTCGTAGTTTCCTTCATATTGTCGCCCACAAAAGGAATCGGATCGTGGCTCATGAATTGGCATCCCTAAAACAGTCCCAACCCTTGCCGTCCGCAACCTCACGGGGATGGGGCGGCTCACCCTCACCACGGTAAAAGTCCGAGTACAACGCACAGTACTCACGCCTAGCCTCGTCACGCTCACGTAACGCCCTCCACATCCCCTCGCTCAGCACGTCAACACGAGACTCCAAAGAACGCATACGGTCAGCCCACGCGCAGTGACTCCTATCCACGCAACCCCTGCCACCGCATACATCGCACTCTCCACTCATGGATCGACACTCCTCAGGTACAGGTACACCCCGAAAACACCATACAACCACAACAACACTCTATCGACAAAAAAGCGCAGACACCCGTACTAGTCTATTCCCGGGATGCAACTTCTACACGCCCTCAAAACAAAAGATCCGTCAAAATGAGGGGAGACACACCTAGGGGGGGGAGAGGCAGGGGGAGAGGACCAAAAACGGCCCCATACGACATACGGCATGACAATATAATAATATAATAATATAATAATATAATATGGTAATATGGTAATTATTATTATGGTTTATCCATGAATGGAGAGTGCTAATAAGGATCATTGTACTTGTGCACAAGTGGCATGCCAAGAATATTCTTCACATCATATAATCGATGCCTATACATCGAAAAAGTAGAGGAATTATCAATAATACCAGCGGACGCCATTTTTCTGGTTAACTCAGCGCACTTTTTAGTAGTTTTATAATTAATTCCATAACCATAAGCAGTACCACTCTCAGCCCTAGCATGCATCATAAACATAATTTCCCATATTTGGGAAACAAAAGCTTTTGAAGAATAATCCTCTCCCGCACCCAAAATAGCAATATTATATAATTCTTTTTGAATTTCCTTATCGTGTGAAATAAAAGTTCTTTCAAAAAAATCAACAAAATTTTTAATTATATTTAATTGTTTGTCTTTAACATATTCGATAAAAGTGTTAACCGGTTCCCAATCATACATTCTGTCTACTGCGTCTGTGCGAGAATAATATGTCGTTCTATGCATGATCATTCTAATTACATTTAATGCGTAAATAGAATCATGAATATAAGCAGTAAAATTTGATTTTTCATCATAACTACTCAATTTTTTATTAGCATTTTCAAAAATTTTTACTAAATTTTCGTATGAATTTGTATTAATAAGTTCGCGAGTAATTTTCTTCCATTCCATGTTTTGACATCTAAACTTGAAAGCTTGCCAGTTAATTTCTGTCATTTCAAAGATGATATCTTCGGGAGTGTTGGGATTAATAGTAATACTAATAATAGTATCTTCTATGCTCTTGCAACGACTGCCAAGTTCGCCATCAGCAGCTATACTGGCCATATTGATTTTAATATCTTCCATTCCTGACTTAACATCTTCCCACGCGGCGGTAAGCATAGGAGGAGGACAGTCTGGATTTTTTATGTACTTCTTGTAGTCATCAGGATTTGCACTAAAAAACTCAAAAGGCACAAAACGATTTGCCCTTTTGATCCAGTTAGTGGGTTTGGGCTTTCTCATAAAGAATCCTTTTGCCATGTGCCACGAGAAATCATTGATCTCACTTCACTCAGTCTTTTAATAATGAATCTATTTCTAAAAGAGCCTCCACCAATTGAAATTATTTTTCTAACTACTTCAGGACATTTTTTATTTTTTGAATCAAGAAACAAAAGCGGATAATTGTTGTCTGAAGGAAAAAACAAAATATTCTGAATATTCCAACTACGGGACTCATTATTAAGTAATTCTCTGTGCTTCAATATCCAGGAATCTAAAAGAGAAGACTGGGATTCACAGTTTATTCCTCTATCTATGCAACATTTAATCCACCTATTAATGTTCATAGAAAGTGTTGATGTTTCAAATATTTCTTCTTTAATAACATATTTATCAAATACGTATTTAAATAAATGAAAATTGTTGCTGCATGCTGTATGCAAATGCTGAAACGCACTTAATTTACCCATACTTTTAAAAAGCAAATCCACAAACTCTTCTGATATTCTCCCTGTATCCATGACTAATTTTAAAAGATCGTGAATTAAACGGTATTTATAAATATTATCACCTGCATCATTTAAAATAATTTTGAAAAAATTAACTCTTGCTTCCTCGGTTTTGGCTCTTTTTGCCATTGCGTTTAAAACATAATATTTATACCCTTGAAATTCTTCATAATCCCTGTGTCCAGGAGAACTATGGTATTGACGAAGAGAATTTATTTTATTAAAAAAATCAATAAATTGTTGAGAGAAAAAAAGCTTTTCTATCTTTTCGTCCTCAAAATTTACCGATTCAACCATTCCTATCATTGCTTTTAAGCGATTATCAATTTGAGCATCATTGATACCATCGGTTTTTGAAATACTTCCTGAAATAATACCAGCAACATGACTGGCTCCAACACCCTCACTTTTGACAAAACTTGATACAACCTGAGGATTCAAGTGCTGGTTTGTAATTTCAAGTCTTTCATCAACATTTATAAAACGATTACTTACTAAAGAAGACATCAAATCATCACCAATAGTAGCAATTTCCTTTCTCTGATAATCATATCCGTAATAATGTTGTGAGCCTGAAATTTGACTAAAGGAAGATGCAATATTTATTATTTTATTTTGTGATTTTTTTGTAACATTATGCTTGGAGGAAGCATTTTTTAAAAATTCACCATATTTTGAATAAATTTTCAATATTAAATCATGCCTGTCATAGTTATATGATCTTAGGGGAGTTTTATTTACCTCATCAAATATCAACTCCAAATCATCAACCAATTTAGAAATAATTTCTTTAGACATAATGGGATTATCTGACATGGCAGTTAAAATGCCAATACTGCTTTCTTCCTTACAAGAAACAGTGTAACCTGAGTAAGTGTCGCTTTTGATGTAAGGCTTAGTTATTTCGTACACATACTCCTGAACTTCTTCATGAAGGTATGGATTCTGTGCCGCCAACACAAGACCAACTTCTTTGCCTATGTGCTTGTCGCCATGAATAATCATCATTTGATGATCTTTGTCTTTGACTGTTTTTGCGTATGCCTCCATACTCAATTGTCCAGCCATAGCTCTTTTTAGCCAGTTGTGAACCATTAAATTCATAATAATAAATACTGTAAATAAATAAAACTTACCTTTATAAAAAATAATTGGGCTAACTATTCGTCGCCCAATTTCAAACAATAAATTATAAAATAATTATTTTAATTTTAATTGTCTTTTTTCCCTACATCCGAAATGAAATCCATAAAATTTTTAAAACAATCCGAATCCATCATGGATTCTATTTTTTCAAACTTTAACATATCTTCCTTTGAAAGAATTCTATTGTGAATTTCAAAATAACCTGAATACATACCTAGTCCATATGCGTCCATATCGAATCCAAAAATATCATATATGACACCCCTGTAAGAACGATTCTCCAAGCAATCACCCTGGTGTATCTTCTTTGTAACAGCAAAAAAGCACATTAACTTTTGTTCATACGTAAGAGAATTCCAATAATTATCAGCGTCATTGGCATATTGCTCCATTACACCCTGCTGAATTTCACCTATTTCCGTAAGAATTTTTAATAAATTGTCTTTTTTATTATTTTCTTCTTCTGACATTTTTCTTAGCTCTCAATCTTTTTACAAGCTTATCGTAATCAAGAACATACTTTTCGTCTGTGGCCATAGAAAGTGCAGATATTGTGTTTCTTATTCCTAAAAATGAATCAGATTCAATATTTACTGGAGACTCAGTAAAATTAGTTATTGTACTGTCATCACCGACTTCATCGTAGTATACCTCGTGTATTGAATACACTTCTTCATCACCTACTTTTCTTTTCATAATTCTATAATTCCATCCGCTCTTTTTAAATTCGGATGGAGACTCAAGAAGGCATTTTAAATTTGATGCAATTTCATTCATTAGAGAAGCAAGGCCCTGTATGCTGCCCTTACCTGTTTTTTCGTTGTAATGACCGTCATAATCAAACATTAGGACTACTGCGTTGGCAATAGACTCCCTCATCCTCTGATTCTCTTTAATAAGAGAAGTAAACTCTTTGCTTTTTTTTATATCATCAGAATTCATTTGGAATCCTGATCAAAATTAGGCGTAATTTTTGCCATTCTATATTTTACCATCCAGGTCTTGGTGTGATATTCGTATTCGTAAAACCTTCCGACAGTAAATGAAAGGAAAACCAATGAAGCAATTAAAAAAGCAAGAACAAAACCGTTGACCTTATCTTCTTTTTTGGATATCTTTTTCAATTAACAACCTCCTTTTCTATAATTTTCACATACACTTTTAGATTTCTTTTTTTTGCCTCGTCTATCATGTGACGAGTTCCTCTTGACTTTCCATCCCATATGGCCACAAGAGCATCTGCATTGTTCGCCATAGCAACATTTCTTATAATACCAGCAGCATTACCAAACTTTCCCCAGTCGGCGGGAAACTCGAGCACTGGTATGCCTTTTGATTTTGCATAGTTTCTACCAAGAATGTCAGCACCCTTTGCTCCACCGCACAGGACCTTTGAAATAGTAAAACCGGATTCGCTAACAGCCTGATCTATAAGATCTCCATCCTTGATTGTTCTTGATCCAGCTATTATTGTTTTCATTTAAATGCTTTTTTTTATTATTTGAGAAAATTCTGAAATTACAGACTCTCTATCTTTGCATAGTCTTTCATACTTTTTCATGTTGCCTTCTTTGCCGTCAGTCTCTATTCTTCCAATATTTTTAGAGACATCTCCAAAAATATAGAAAAGCTCTTCTATTTTTTTTATATCTTGTTTTTCCATATTTTGCTATTAAAATTATCGTTTTCGTTTATTGTTTCATTTTTTCTAATTATTTCTCTAATTTGAAATTCTCTAGATATAGCAAATAGCTGATCTCTTGTGAGAATTCTTGGTGTCTTCTTAACTCTTGGTCCAAGATTAATTTTTTTCCAAAAAGATTCAAGCATTTTTGCTCCTTATGGCAAAATTTCTTCTTTAGATGTCTTTTCCATTTCCAAAACCTGGTTGTAAACAAAATCAATCTCTTCCTGAGTGGCTTTTCTTTTCATGTTATCAAAAGAAGTACAAGACAGCCATGTACTTCCTCTAATTACACCAAAGTTTCCAGTATATTCACATGTGTTTTTACTAATAGATTCAGCCATAGCAATAAGACCATTAACATAATCATCACCTCCACGAATGTAAAATCGTAAAGAACCATATTTTTCCTTAACTTGTTCTGCGACGACAGAGAGATTGCTTTGATCTTCTCCTGGTTTCGCAATTCTTTTTTTCCAGTCAACATATTTTTTTATTGACTTGCAAAGATTGTTAATCAAAAAATACCAACCGTCTCCACAGCAGATGCCCCAACACATAAGAGTATCTTTCATGTCCCCATCCCTATCCTGAAATATTTCAGGATAATTTACGTAAAGACGATCTTGAAGTTCTTTTCTCATGTGTTTTATCCCAGACTATATCGTCAAGAACAAAACAGAATACCATTGCTGGTTCACAAATTAGACATTTTACTGTCCCATATTTTGAATATTTTATTTTTCAGTATATTTTTTATAAAATTTTCAAAAGACTTATCGCTAGAATTAATTTTTTCAATCTCATTTATCAAATCATAAATTTTGTTTTCGTCTAAATTTTTTAATTCTTCCAAAACTTCTTCTAGACCTTTTTGTCCACCAAGTTTGAATTTATGATAACAAATTAAGGCAAAATCAAACACAGGATATATCTGTATGTTTATCTTTTGTTTTTTATCTTTTTTGTTTTCATACCAAGGTGTCCTGTCAAACAAAGACAAAAGTTGAGGATTTTTTTCTCCGTTTTTATCAACGCAAAAATTTGGAATATTGGCCAGAGAAGGAAGAGCCTTGTTGTACTCTGCATGAGTTGGGAAGCATCTGTAAATATACATTACGATGTCTTCATTTTCTTTGCACTGAAAATACATCACTCTTGGCTTATTGAGATATGAAACTTCTAACTTGTGAAGATTTTTTGTCAGAGTAAATGAACCTACATTGTGAGGCCAGTTTTTAATAGAATCCATAATAGCTTGTTTTCTTGTTTTATCCATAGATTCCAAATCTTTGTTGGCTTTATGTGAAAAAAATATTCTAACAGGAAAATCTGCCGGATCCAAAGAATGAATCATTGTAGACTTTATCTGTGCAGTCTTATACCAATTGAAAAACATATTAATTTATATTATGAAAAAAAAGTCAAACCTTTATTGAATATCATCAAAAATAATACCATCAAAAGAATTTGTAATAAAAAAATTCTTAAGTCCTGCAATGGAAATCTCTTCAATAATGCGCTTTCTTTTTTCAGAACCACAACATCTAAAATGAAGATGCGAATAATTATCGTCGGAAACAAAAGATTTCATGCAGTTTCTTCTACTATGATGTATTTTTTTAACAATAGATTCAAGTTCACTTGATCTTTCAAGTGAAACCGATACACGGAAGGCAAAAATATTAAAGGGAAGCTTCTTGCCCACTTCATAAGTTGATCCTTTTGGATTTGGCATATCCGTATTGTATGCTCAAAAACGCCAAAAACAAGCCAGTATTGTTAAAAAAATATTAAAAACATGATTATTTTTATAAAAAGGTATTTCATGTCTTTAAGATTAATTAAATTAAGGTCCAAAAGACAAAGCGAGGTTACAATGATACCAACAGAACTAATTAGCATGATCGGTGGAGGAGTGACTGGGTTTCTTTTTAAGTACATGGCTCAAAAAAGCCAAGACCAAAAAGAAATGTTTCAGCAACTCATACAGGCAAACAAACAGACCACTGACAATCAAGACAAAGCTGTACAAAGAGTTTCTATAGATTCAGGAAGAACAGTTAGACAGGTAATTGTTTTAACTGTTTTGTTTGGTGCTTTTGCTGCACCATTTATACTTCCATTCTTTGGAGTACCAACTTTTATAGAAGTAGATGTGAAAAATCCAGAGGGAATTTTTGGATTAATACCAGAGACTAGCAAGAAAGCTTTCGTTGAAATTAACGGATTTTTCTGGGCATCTGAAAACAGACAAATACTACTCAGTATAGTAGGCTTCTACTTCGGAACAGCAGCAGCCAGCAACAAGTCATAATGAGGAGCGAAAAATGAAAGCAAAATTATTTATAATGTCCCTTCTACTTATTGCTGGATGCAATACTACCGAGCCAATAATAGTTCCGGACAATACTAGCGACAATGTTGTAATGCTACAATTAAAGGACCACATATCTCAACCTGGACCAATGCAGCCATCATACGGATGGGTAATATGGTATATTCCAATTGCCATCATAGCAATGATGGCAGCCTGGAGGCATCTGGTGAAAAAACCAGCTGAATGCGAAGAGGACAAAGATGATGATGGTTACGATGACGACGGAACGCTAGAGCCTCAAAAACCAAAAAAAGAAACACCAAATAATTGACAAATAAAAAAGACCGGATAAACCGGTCTTTTTTATTATTTTTTTTGCTTCCTCTTCATATCCATTACTCTTCTTGATTTTTTTATCATAGCTTCGTATTTTTTGTGTCTCTTTGTTTTAGAATTAAAACCCTTGCTTGTGCTTGCCATATTTTTCTCCTTTAAAAACCAAATATTTATCGGTTTTATTTTCTTGATCTAGATTTTTTTTAAATGACATAGCACACACTTGCATGGCAAAATATATTTACTTAAATGGAGGATCTATTGCTATATTTTTATAAGTTATTCAAAATTTTCTTTTTTAACTTCTGTTATTTTTTCAGATACTATATTTTCTATTACCTGAAAAGCAATAACATCTCCGTAAGTGTCTTCGGGATTTTTTTCTGCTCTTGATTTTGCGTTCAAAAATTCTTTTTCGGTAAGGAGCAACTTGGTAACGCAGTTAGAATCGTTCAAATAAGGCACATATATGTATTTTTCAGACTGCCTGCCTCTTCTATTTTTATTTGGTCTTGCCTGCATTCTGTACACCTCCAGAACTAGATAAAGATGACCTTAAATTTTTTAATATTTCTTTTATTTTATCTACTCTTTCTTTACCACCAGATGCCTTATTGCCAGCACTGTCTCCATCATAGTAACCTTTTCCTGAAGTTGTGGGTAGAGAAGCGAATTCTTTAGCCAAATCGTTCACTGCGGCATCAATATCGTCGCTTTTGCCTTCAATATAAGACATCAGAGAGGGTCTCTTGTACAGCAAATACATGAATAGCTTTTCTTGGTTTTGAGGACTAAATACATCGCTTTCTTTTAGTCCTATTTTTTTATTATTTATGGCTTCTTTTAAGGTAGCAGGTATCATCTGATATTTTCCCACAGCGAACATTTTTCGATTTGCCTGCATTTGCATAATTTGACCAATTGTAAGTTTAGTTATGTCTATTTGGGGGACAGTTGTGTCTCCAGCTTTGCCCCTGTTATAAGCACCATAGTTACCCTCTGTTCTTGATATTTCTTTTTTAAGAGCCTCAAGGACCCCAGATTGAGAAACAATTGGGGTTTTCTGAACGGGCTTTGATATCTCTTCCAAATTGACGGAAGGTATTTTTAGTATTTGACCAGGTTTAATTATGCTGGGATCTTTAATGTTGTTTAAAGCCTGTATCTCTGGCCACCTGTTAACATTATTTAATAATTTTTTAGAAATACCAGATAGAGTATCTCCCTTTTGAACAACATATGTTATTTCAGATTGTTGTGATTGAGATATTTTAAACCAATTCATACTATATTTATCTACCAATATTATTTTATATATCCTTAATAAATAAAGATTTATATTATTCACAATTTTAAAAGGGGAAAGTCATCATGCCGAGAAATATGTAGTTGGAGGGTGATGAATGGCAAAAGTAAACTACAGATTAACCAGTAAAGAATCAATAAAAAAATTCGTAAATCATATAAGAGATCACTGCTCCGAATATGGAGTAACGGTGACATTTACTTCAGGAAAAAAATTAAATGCTAATGATGGAGAGAGATGCTTTGGATATTTTTGGGAACCATGGAGAAAAAAAACAAAGGGAAGCGGCTACAGTTTTAGAGATGGAGAAATAAAAGTAGCAAAAGGATCAGGAGAAACTGTATGGGTGCACACACTAGCACACGAATACGCTCATTTCCTTCAATGGTTAAAAAGAAGAAAATTTTGGTTACATGCATCGGAATATCAGCACGAAAAAGCAGCTGAATATACAGCAGTAAGATTACTTAAAAAACATAATGTCGAAGTTGACCTAAGAACAATAAAAGCTTCAAGCAGAAAATACATGAATCAATACTATGGTGAACAACAGCATAAAAAAATGGCTAAAAATTAAAAAATTTTATTTGACTAGGAAGATATACAATATAAAGTTGCTGATGTCAAAAATCTGGAGACTACCAACATGACCATGCCACATGAAGAGTATAACAGCATAAACTCGGCAAGAAGATTTCTTTATGATCTTATGGACCCAAAGAAATCTCCTAGAGTTCCAAAGAAAATACGCCTAGAAGCTAGGCGCATTGTTAAGCACTTTCCAACAGTTTTTTCCGCAAATCAAAAATATGAAAAAGATTTGAAAAAATGGGGAATAAAACCCAATAGTTACGACTCTATTTAAGCTCAAGAAGATATCTAGTTTTTCTCATAGCAGCAATCATTTCATCCAGTATGTTCTTCAATTCTGTATCTTCTTCTGATACAGAATTATATATCTGTTTAAGAACTGATATGCCTTCTTCTATGCATTTTTTAGGATTGCATTTTTCTATGTTTTCCATAGAAATACTAAAATTATTTTTAGCTTTACTTATTCCATATTGCCCACTTCTGACCTCTACAAAATTATCAATAAGGTCATCCATGTCCCCGTAAAGATTTCCAAGAGCTTTATGCTCTGCATAAGAAGATGTCTGCCAGTGAAGTATCTTTATTTGATTGTGTATTTGTAACAATTGTGTAATATACATTGTATAAATAATTACGAATTAAGATAACTGGTATCCTGCAGCCAAAATACCAATATATAATAAAAACAATATCCCAACAAAATACATAAATAGTATAAAATATTTTAAAATTTTACTACCATCAAAGCTGCGCTTTTCTTCATAATAAAAATTATAAAAATCATCGTCATCAAAATCTTCATAGTTCATGATCATTACCGTCCTTATTTATATGAAATATATCTCTCACACCCCTACATATTTCGTCTGAAACTTTTATTTTGCGCAAAAATGCAGCGCTCAGACCATATCTCTTTCCCTCACGATTTGCAATTTTACAAAATATTTTCTTAGCTTTTTCTTGATCTCCAATTTTATAAAAAGCATTTGCTTTCCAATAAAGTGATGAGTCTAAAAATTTTAAATACCTCTTATCATATGGGAAAAGCTTCAATGAAATATCATAAGAAGTATCATATCCAAGAATCCACTTATTTCTATATTCACTCATACCAAGATGAAAATCAAAATCAAACCATCTGTGAGCGATAGTCTCAGAGCTAATTACACGAGCCCACGGACTACCATAATACATGCAAGCATCATGTATCTTTTCTATCTTTATAAATCTATCTTCCCATAATGATGGTTTAGCAAATTTGCCATCCTTGTCAGCATCCAATGCATTTCTATAAAGAGCACAATAAGGCTCAAATCTTTTTAATTTGGGATTGCTTAGCCATGTTACTATGTCCATAATATATGAATCAACGTCAAATCTTTCATTTTTAATTAGATTGACAAATTTTTGAAGATGTAATTTCCATTCTTCTGATTCATAAACTGACATATCAAACCTCCAATAAACGGACAAGGTGGGATTCGAACCCACGTTACGGTTTCCCGTAAACAGCATTTCCAATGCTGCTCCTTCAACCACTCGGACACCTGTCCATTAACGGATAGAGAGGGATTCGAACCCCCGGTAAGCTTCTGGAGCCTACGGCGGTTTAGTAAACCGCAGCCTTAAACCACTCGGCCATCTATCCTTTTTAACTGTTTACAATCTTATGTTTCTCAAGCGAATTTATCTTGTCAAGAAGCTCATTAATTTTAAGTGTTTTTGTTGCACGCTCAAGCCTCAATTCAATATCTATGCTTTTCATGCTTTTTTCAAGATACTCAATTCTTTTTTTCAATGACTTATTCTCTTCTATTACATCTTTTCCTATTTCTCTTATCAAATGATCACAAGACTTATCGACAGAACCGTCACATGACAAAAATATTCTACATTTATCTTCGTCAAATTTTGGTTTTATTGAAAAAGAATACTGATTTGTATTTGCAGAATCAGCAAGAACCATATCTATCTGTTGATCTGAAACAAAATGCATATGAAGAAAGCATCCGTCACCGATTATCTCCTCTACATCGTTGACGGATGCTCCTTCACATGCATCCTCAGATCTTATCGTAAGACCTTCAGAAATGATTTCTTCCATTTTTCAGAAATCTGCCTTGCTTGTGATAGTAACTTTCTCTCTAGTCTCCATGCATTTACTGCCTGAGCACTTTTCGTACTTATCTTCAAGATCCCATAACCTATTAATTACTTCGGAATGATCTCTGTGATTGGAATCCTTGACACTATCCATTGAAACCTTCCAAGCGTGAGCCATAGAAAGAAAATAGGCAAGTCCAAAAATAGTTAAAAATACCTCAGCATTACCAGTTGAAAACCAAGCAACAAGCGAAATAACCGCAAGACCAACAGACAGCTCAATATAATTTAAAGATCTAAACATTTTTATTCTCCTTGGCCTTATGGCCGTTAAAAGATCCCAATTGTAAAGTTTAATTCTATCACTCATATTGTCCTCAACACGTTATACACCAATCTATATCGGCATTTTAGTAGCACTGGTCGGACTCGAACCGACACTATTTTGATTTTGAATCAAACGCCTCTGCCATTGGGCTACAGTGCCAAAACTCCTCCGACTGGATTTGAACCAGTGACCCGGGAGTTAACAGCTCCCTGCTCTACCAGCTGAGCTACAGAGGAATCTATCATATATCGGCAATGCGAGAAGAGGGATTCGAACCCCCGTAGACTAAAGTCAGCAGATTTACAGTCTGCCCTCGTTGGCCGCTTGAGTATTCTCGCCTAAAGATCGGGACTGGATTCGAACCAGCACATAATGGATTTGCAATCCATTCTCTTAGCCATTTGAGTACCCGACCAAAAGCCACTTACTGGATTCGAACCCGCAACCTGTGCTTTACAAAAGCACTGCTCTGCCGTTGAGCTAAAGTGGCAATGCACCCTACTGGATTCGAACCAGTGACTTCCGCCGTGTAAAGGCGACACTCTAGCCGCTGAGTTAAGGGAGCGAAAAGCGTAGCGAGGGACTTGCACCCATTCTCAATTCCAGCCTCTAGAAAGCCTAATCCATATAAGTCTTCACGGAAGTAGACGTGATACTTAACTACGCAAAAGAGGATGACGGGAGTCGAACCCGCAACATCTACCTTGGAAGGGTAGAACTCTGCCATTGAGTTACATCCTCATGTGGACTCGGGGGGAGTCGAACCCCCGTGTTGTTAGGCATACGCTCAGATGTCTACACGCTTATCCTGTGATTAATGCAACCCGATACTCACAAGCAAGATACGGGCAGCTCTTACGAATATTTCTTCAAACTCGCTCGTAACACACTCGTTTGAATATCCTGCTATTATGTGCATCTGCCACCAGCAGGAGTCAGGAGATGCTTTGCAGCGAATTAGGCTGCGAGACGGAACTGGGTAAACCCAATTCTGTATGAATTGAACTGATAGTTGTCAGTTACTTTTTGATCGATTTTTTTCGTGGCCATTCGACCAACCACGGCGTGCAATCTTAAGTTTCAACCTCCAATCGATACCTTTTCGAGCCCTTGTATTAACTTGTCAATTTGAAAATCATTCACATTCATCATACGAACAAGATCCGAGTCTATATCGTCTATATTCCAAACTACTCTAATGTTTTGATTATTTTATTTTAGCCAGCATATCCTCTCTTTAAAAAATAAAAATAGCAATACAGGATATTTCCCTAGGATTAATAATTAAATATTATGAACTGGTACAAAACAGCATCTTTAAATGAATGGTTTGGCAAGGGAAAAAAAGGAGACTGGGTGAACATATGCCGCAAAAACAAAGACGGCTCATTCCCTCCGTGTGGAAGATCTAACGCTGACTCAGGAGCTTACCCAAAATGCAGACCGAGATCCAGTGCAAAGTCCATGTCGGAAAGCCAAAGGCAATCTGCATGCTCCAGAAAAAGAAAAGTCGAAAATAAATCAGATAATTCCGGTAAGGCAAGATCTCCTAATTTTGTCAGAACGTTTACAAAGAAAAAGAAAAAATAAAAGGAAAAAATGCAAAATAACACACCAAACCTAATAAATTGGAAATCTTTTATGGAAAAAATGGGCGGAATGAAAAAGACCGCCCAAACTGAAGACCCCAAAAAAGAAATGGGACAATTTGACTCACAAGGAAATCCGAAACTTGTAATTGATTCCAAAGGCCAAGAATTCAGACCAAGGTCAGGACTTGAGGGCCCATTCGTGGGAAAAAGCGGAATGGCTTATTACTATGATCCTAAACAAGGAGAGTACTACTGTCCATACCATGACATGTATACAAAAACTCCTATGCACGATGTAGAGAAATACGCTCTTAATTACGAGTCCTTTATGGAAAAAGAAGCAGCAAAAAAGGGATCAAAAAAACCAAGGGGTAAGCAAAAAGCAAAACCAACAAATCCATCTTTGTGGTCAAGAGCAAAGTCTCTTGCCAGAAAAAAGTTTGATGTATATCCTAGTGCCTACGCAAATGGCTGGGCTGCAAGATGGTACAAGCAGCATGGCGGAGGATGGAGAACAACATCAAGTAAGAAAAAGAAAAAGTAATGCCAACTGCTCCTAATCTTTATGCCTATGATGATGCCTTTTTAGATGGACTTGCTATTGCACCGGTAGGAAATACTTCCATTACTTTACTCGTAGGATATGGTTTTAATAAGGGTTCTACCACTTACAGAAGACCATTTTTCAAATTTGATATAAGTTCTGTGCCAAAATATGCAACTGTAACATCGGCTTCATTAAATGTAACAACTTCTGGAACAGGCACACAAATGACAACTGATTTGTACATATGGGAGTACAATCAGGCAGAATTAAGCTACACATCAATGACATCTGTGTGTACGCTGGCGGACCCTGAAATAATAGGAGAATGTGCTGGAGTAGGATGGTCTGGAGGTATTGGCAACGCCGATCAACTTCTAAATGGAACAGACATAGGAGATTTAATATTATCTGCTGTGACAAACACTACAACATCTTCATCTGTACTTTCAAAATTCAATGAATACTGTCAAAACAGAGAAGTTTACGGCAACTACATACAGTTTTTTTTAGTAAAAAGATCAGAAGTGCAATCGACAAATCTAAGAAGCATACACTCATTGGAATCCGCATCGTCAACCTTGAGTCCATACATATCCTATAGCTATGAAATAAACAATACACTAGATGGAGCAACAGAAGAGATATCGAATTTTGGAGGACTAGGACAAATAAAGTTTGCCAAAAATCAAGAAGACAACCATATGCCTATAATAAGGACTGTAAGTGGAAGCCCAACAGAGGATGCGCCAACTTTTATCTCGGGAGTGCCAATACTTACTTCAATGTACAATAATTTTAGGGCTATACATGTGTATAAAAATTCACAAAGCAATGATATATCAAGACAAGGGATAAGAACTACATATAAAGGCATACCCATACAAACAAGCACAACAAACAACACTGACTATTATTTAAATACAGCAAAAGAACCAACAACATTCAATTCAGCTTCTCCAGACACTGAAAAAAAGATTCTTTTTGGAAATCTTTTTATAGATCTAGACAACTCAAATAGAATATTAGTTTTAGAAAAATCTGGATCTCCATTGGAAACCGCAAAAATATACATAGGTGGAAATCCAATCACAGCTGGAAGGTTTAGCGATGGATGGGCAATTGGAATCGACTACTAGCTTTTCAGTTATTCTTAGTGGCACGATAACATTATTTGCCAAACTATCGTATAAATATTCTAGGTAGATGAATAATCACTTATATATAAAATGATCCACTATCTCTCGAAGAGTAGATTCTTTATCATCTCTAAAAAGCAATTCTTCCTCTTCTGCTGGAAGTATCTTTTGAGTAATCAAAGATCTAAAATTTTGAGTAATCTTGTCTTTTGCAGACGACATTGAACCAAGACCTGGAAAAATATTACTTAATATATCTTTAAAAATACCATGAAGTTTTGGGTCAATGTCCTCGATATAAGACTCAACTCTAGCTGCATAATCTTCTTTTGCACCAGGTTTTTTTAGAATTTCTGGAATTATACCAATAGTTGCAGCTGACTCCATTCCACTTTTACTTCTAACAATATCTTCTTTAAATCCTCCAGATGTTACTGAAGAAGCAAGATCTACTATATTGTCAAATGAGTCAATCTTCTTTTTAACTGCATCTAAAACAAAATCTACTTTGGGAAATATTTCTCCAGGGCTTTTATCTTTGTTGTCTCTATACCATTGGAAAGGCGCATCTCCATTTACACCGCCGCTGTATCCAAACTTTGATCCTGGTTCAACTTTTATGTTATCTTTGCTCATAATATCAATAATTTGAGATAAATAACCCCATGGAGGAGAATTTTGATGACCCACACATTCTTGATAAGAACCGTTTGGTTTCTGAACTATAGCAACAACTGCCTGATTCACACGACCAGACTGATCTAAAGCTTGGCCCTGAGGAAAATACAAATAAAATTTTATTGATAAAGATAAATAGTGTTCTGCTGATGTGTTACCCGTGCACCATCCAGTACTTTGACTGGCAGCAAACAGAAGTGCATGATTTTTAGAAGACTGGTTTTCAGCTCCCTGAAAAGGCCCATTTTCTTTTGTAAATTTTTCGTTGCACCAACGATTACTTGCTTTGCCATACAAATAAAACCAGCCAGGGGACGAAGTTTTCACAAAACCACAAATACCACCGGATTCATTTTGAATCTCATCAGAATGCACAACTCCTTCTACCGCTTGAGCACCGGACTGCTCATAATTAGAGAATTTATTAAGTTTAGATGTGTCATTTTCACACTCATGGAAAAAAAGCTCAACTCTGCCCATATCAAATTTTCTAACATCCTTAATATACCACTGTTCTTTTCCTTTTACGGCTCCAATCATTGACCTAACAAGCAAATAAACAAAGTCTCCTCTTCCTGCAAAGCCACCACCTCGCATACCCTCAGTAAGACCATTCTTCCATTCTAAAATAGCTGAATTTTGTTGCTGAGAAGACCAATTATTGTCAAACTTCATTTTCATAGCGCCATTTTCAAAATCAACAAAATATTTTTCCATAGCCATGGAAAATAATTTATTATTTATGTCCTGTATGTGTCTATAGATATTTCCAGACTGACCTTTTAACTCTTGTTCCGCTACAGTCAAAGCTCTTATAAATATTTTGTTATTCTTTATAACTGAGACATTATTTTTAAGCCCATCCATCCTGAGGTTTCTTTGTTCCTCTGTTTCATTAGGTACTTTTTCCTGAAAAAGTTCTTTAAATGTCTTGCCAGTACCGGGAACCTCTAAATTTTTTATAAAATAATCTTCAACAGCAGCGACTTTAATAAGTGAATTTTCCTGTTGAGAAACGAAACTAGAATATTTTTTAAAATTAAATTTGCCCATTATGGATATCTCCTAAATTACAATGTATATTATTGAATATTGATAATTAATCCTGCGGATTTTTATCGTCAAATATCATAAGATCAAAGACGATATATATTTATGAACACTGAAATAATAAACAAATTAAACAAAAAACATAAAATGATATCAAATATAATTAAAGAAAATTCAGAAATCGAAAGAGAATATCCGACAATATACAGTGAGGCAGCGGATATAATCATAAGAAAAGAAGCGGCAATAAAAAAAATAAACAAAAAATTATATATATATAAATTCTTATGCATATTTCTTTTGTCCCTTCTTTCAATAACAACACTATTACTTATTAATAAATGGAGAAATCAATGAGAGATCAGTCACTACCAGAAGGTATAAGCAACTTATTTAGCAATGAGGTAAGAAACCTATTAAAAAAATATTCCATTATAGAATCAAATAAATTTAATGATGAAGATGAACACAAAATGACTCCAGGAGACACCGTATATGGAAAAGCTCTCCAAGAACTAGACGAGATAAAACATGCCATGATTTTTATCAAAAAAGAAATGGAAATTTCAGAATGAAGAAGACAAAAAAAGATTCCGTAAAAAGCGAATTAGAAAAACTTATAGAAAATTCATGGAGCGGCATAAATGACAATTGTCGCAAACTGCTGACTGAATCCCTAGACAAAATAAACAAACTAGAAAAAGAGCTACAAGAAACAAAAGATAGTGCGAGACAAGCATTGGAAAAAGAATATGGAGAAAAGATAAAAGATCTTGAGAACAGTAATGATTCTTTAAGGATGCAAATTAAAGAAATAGAAAAGAATTTTTCTTCTGTACGTGAAGTTATGTCAACTCCATGGTTCTACCGAACAAGAATACAAAGAGATCTTATAGACAAATTTTAATCTATAAGCTCATCTAGCTCTAAATCATAATTATAATTTTGGATAAGGAATCTATGGAGTATTGACTTGAATGGCTCCTTTAGTTCCTCTCCGTTTTCATCCATATATTCTTTTCCCGTCGTGCTCATAAAAGCAGATATTGCAGATCTAATTCTCTCCAACTTAGAGTATTCACCATCTGCAGAGTCATCATCTGCAGAGTCAAATTCTTCAGATCCTCCCATAATTTGGGAGTGTGTCTTAAAAAAAGCCTTCAGCTTTTCAACATATATATTTTTGTTAACAGGCCCGCTTTTTATAAATTCAGCATACCTCTCTCTTATCTTTTGTTCAAGATCACTTTGACTTATTGCTCCTCTTCTGAACTGATCAAGTAAATCAGATATATTGACATTAGAAAAGTCATTTTGAGCAAGTTTTATTGTTTTATACCATGATTTTGCGTATTTTGGCATTCTATTTCCTAAATCTAATTTCCACCATACACTATTGTTAAATTTTACTTTCTCCATTTGATGTTTCAAAGCCTGATCGTCATAAACCTTCTTAAACATCTCAAAAGTTTCTTGAGTTGACCACCCTGTCCACAACTTATGCAAAGTTGAAGCACCTACCAGATAAAGAGCTTTGATCTCAAGGTTATTGCAATATCTAAATATCTCATTGTAAAATATTTCTAGCCAGTCTTCGAATCTATTTTCTATTCTTGACTTAAACTGAGACAAATGAGGCCTATTTAATTGAGGAGATTTGTCTTCTGATTTTCTATCCGATATTGAAGAAATCTGCTTTTCTATTTCAGCAAGATTTGCCTTAAGCTTTTCTAATTTTTGTTTATCTTGCTGATTCGGGTCTATCCCGCTAACCATTTGATTACGTATTGCATCTATTGCGACCCTTAATCTTTGCTTCATTTGCTCGTCTGAGGAAGAGTTTATTTTATTTTCTAATTCTTTTATTTTATTTTCAAAATAACTTTTATTATCAAAAGATTCAATCTTTGAGCTTAAAGAAGATATTTCATCAATCAATTTATTTTTTTCCTGTTCAAGCCCAGACATACTAGCTTGAAAATCTCTCATTCTATAAGTCTTTTGAACAACATCACTCTGTATTTCCGTGACATACATAGTTTTATTTAACCAGTCTATTCCTCCGCCAACCCAACCAAGAAAATTATAATATCCTTCTGGCGTCTGGTCTCTAGTGAGACCTCTATGATGATAATTTATGCCGCCGTCACTATCCCCATTATCAAAAACAACATTCATTCCCTTGGGATCTTTTTCACTATGTTTAGGATGTATGACTATATTAAATGGCTCTAAAATTTCCGAATAATGCCTTATTTTAGATGAGTGATTTGCAGCATCTGAAACAACAACGTTTGTAGCGTGCTGACCAGGGAAGGATCTACCAAGATTAATAAAAGACTTAAAATTAAAACCTTTATCAAAAAGACCCATTTCCTTGGCTATACGGACACCATCATCTCCAAAATCTTTATAAATCAATTCTGGATTAGAAAGATATTTTTGCTTTTCTTCTGTTATTTTTTTTCTTAAAGATTCTTTTTCAACTATTGCTTTAGATTCTTCTTCAAATTCTCTCTGTCTTTGTTCCTCGGCCCTTTGTCTAAGGATTCTGTCTTGTTCGTCCTGTGCTCTCCTTCTCTCTCTGGCCTCCTCTATTAACCTAATTCTTTCTGGAGAGTTGCCAGCAACATCTCTCATAAATTTTTGTGAATCTTCAGGACTCATGTAATGAGAAGCTTCTGCAAATATTTCATCTTGCTGAACTATTGCGCTTTCATCAAGAGAAGAAGTGTAAGCAGATGATTCTTCAGAGAAAACTTCTTTTAAAACTGGATCTGAAGATATTACAAACTTGATGGCATCTGAATATTTTTTTATAGTTTCAATAAATTCACTATGCTTTTCATCTATATAAAAGCTATCTGCATGCTCCCTCAATTCTTCTGCTATATCAGTCCATTCGTCAATACCAATCTTGGAAACAGGCTGAGATTCATCTACGGATATTGTGCCTGAATCTTCTCCTGTAAAATAAATCCACCTGTCTTTGACAATTCTTTTAGTAATAGGTTGAAAATGATGATGAGCAAATCCAGTCAAATTAGCATCACTACCAAGATACAACCTTGACAATCTTGCATTGTAACTATGGAACTCTTGAGCACTACTGTCTGCGTGGTTTTCAGCTTCGCTCCTAAGCCAATCTCTTTTATTGTCATCTATCCACCTCTTTTTTGCGCTATCTTCATAATTTGATTTTAAAACATCTATAATTTCACTATCTGAATTCATATGTTCTACTTCATCAGCATATATACCGGCAAGATAATCAATTAAATGTTCAAAAAATGTTTCCAGCTCTTCCTGAGAAAGAGATGGCCTGCTATTGAATGGCATGCCTATTTTTTCATAGAATTTTTGAGAAAAAAAACTAGATGGATTTATGTTATGCTTTTTTGCCCTATTAGATGGATGACGGTGATCAGGGATTATTTTAACGTATTCTATGTCAGAAATTAAAGCATTCAGAAAATTGTCTTCCAGGATGCCTTGTATTATTGTTTGTACTGGTATAATATCAGGATTGTAATTTTCAGCGTAGGATCCAGAACAACTTTCCAAAAGAGAAGACATACTTGCACTAAAGTTGCCATCATAGAAATTTGATATTATAGTTTGTTTAATTTCATCCTCATTGGCTACAGAGCCTATATAATGAAAGAAATTATCACTTTCATCCCAGTAATCATCATATGATTCCATCCAGTAGTCATCATTATCTAGCCATTCATAAATTTTATCATAATCAACTTCAAAATCCCAATTTTCGTCCTCAAGAGCATTACGCATGCCACCAAATGCAGATAGAATAAATGAAAGTTTATATTTTTTTTCACCTATCCTTCTTATGATATCTTCAATAACATGCTGATATTCACCTAAATTTATATTATTAGCATTCCCCGTATTGGAAGCGTTCAAAAGCTTATAAACATTAGCTGGGCTGCACTTCATATTATTTAAATGATTTTATGCTATTTTGAAGGTTTCTAACCTGAGTAATTATTGCTCTTGCTTGTGTTGACCTTGGATCTTTTATTTGTTCAAGCTGACCAGCCAATTGATCAAAACCATTACCAATATTTTCTAGATTATTAAGATTTTGAAGACCCATTTGCTGAATAAATTTAGGAACATCTATATTTATAGAAACAGCGTCCCCCATAGAACCAGGCATGCCTTTTAAATCAACCTGTGATAATTTAAATAAATTTTTCATAATTATATTTTAATAAAAAATACATAAGTTACCTTTATTTGTCGATCTAAAATAACAAAAGGAGATATATGAAATCTGAATATTTATGGATAATAAAAGAGTATTTTGAGAGTTTTTCAAGTCAAAACATAGAAGATCTTAGAAACTTGTATTCTGAAGATGTAGTTCTAAAGGACTGGAATATATATGTTGAAGGTAAAGAAAATGTAATAGAAGCAAATATGAATATATTTAAACAGTTCCCCCAATTACGCATACACATAGAAAATATAATAAAAGATGAACATGACTACTATGCATGCCAAATAAATATATCACTAGAGGAAAATAATACAATAGAAGTATGCGATATAATCAAAGTAAAAAATGGAAAAATTCTTAGCATCCATGCCTACAAATGCTAAATATAACCTTTATTTTTTAATTGAGTGACTAAATTTTTTACTCTTACATCGTAAGTATGGTTTTTTGATAATTCATAACCATTTTGTGAAATTTGATCTATGTTATATTTATCAATATTTTTTATTATTTCATACAAGTGATCAAAAGAATCATAGATTAAGCAATTTTCATTATGCACAAAACCCAACTCATCATATTGGTAATTTTTGTTTGTTATTAATAATGTTTTACATCCTATAGTTTCAAAGGATCTGTAGTTTATATCATTAGCTATATTCATATTAAAATGACATACATATGAATTTATTGCATTAACCATATCTTCACCTATTACAAATATATCTGTGTGCAAACCATATGAATTTTTTAGAATTTCTAATATATGACCCCTATTAACTATGTTGCCACAAAATCCAAATTTATGTTTTTTAGCTGTTTCATTTGGTTTAATTAGGCTATTATCAAATGAATTAGGAAACCACATATGATAGGAATGTTTTACGTAATCTTTAGTAGAATGAAGCATTAAATCATATTTACCATTAGAAAATATATTTTCATAAGGAGATACTCCTCTACAGTGAGCGTCTATACTCCACAAAATCTTCAATGGACCATCTACATTACTTAGATTGGGCATCCACCCATCCCCATAATTTTCTAAGTTAAATATCATATCATATTCATTAAAGTTGATATTTGAATTATAATTAGCATGACCTAATCCCCATACCACAACCTCATTATCGCATTTTATAAACGCTCTTTCAAGAGAAAAACATTCTCTAAATGACCTATTTGCTTCGTGTCTACCATTTTCTTGTATTAGAAGTATTTTGATTGTCATCTCGTATTATTTTTCTTTGCTAAAGAACTCCACCCATTCATACCTACTTTTTCAATAATGAAATAGCCAAGTTTGTTCAAATATTCATAAATATCTTGATTTTTTAAATGCAAGTTTTCAAAGTAAATCTCATTAATTTTAAACTTTGAAAAATCTATAGACTTGATGATCTGATCGTCAAGTCCCTCTGCATCTATAAATAAAATATTTATTTGTTGAAGATTATATTTTTCAAAAAGAGCATTAATAGTTTTACATTCAACCCTAATTTCCACTATTCCTTCTGGATGATAACCATGTTTCAAGATATGGTATCGGTCTATAGATGCAACCTCATATAATGGGCCATCGTTTTTGTGATAAAAGAATGAAGTTTCTTGTTCACTACTGCTTTCTGTAGTTATGGCTATGTTTTCTATAACTTTGTTCTTGACCCATTTATATTGGTCTTCAATTTTTTCATTATGAATTTTCATTGGTTCTACAAGAAGTAACAAGTCTGGCTGATTATCTTGAATCAACTTACTCAAATCATCATTACCCGTATTAGTACCTATCTGTACTATTTTCATATTAGCATATCTCCATGTTTTGGTTCAAATTAGCTATCTTCATAATTAAAAGCTTGACCTAAGCCCCATACCACAATCTCATTATCGCATTTTATAAACGCTCTTTCAACACAAAAACCATCTTTTTTATTATTAAAATATGATTGTAAAAAATAATTCTTCTCCGTATTGACTATAATATTTCATATTATCTCCATATATTTGACTAAAAATAAAATCTTTATTTTTCTTTGCATATGCTATTAATTTCTTTCATCATTTTTTCATTCATATAATGATAACTTATATTATGTTTAATTTGATGTAAATCATGTTTCAAGTGTAAATAATTATTTTGATTAAATCTATTAGAGCTATACAGCTTTTCTCCCTTAAGATAATATCCTAATGTAACATCTCCGTAATTAGTCTTGGGAATATTTATTTTACTATTAATTCGATTTATCAAGTCTTTTCTTAATGCAAATCCAGAACCACCAGAATAGTACCTATGCCCCTTTTCAACGTAAGGCCATATAGGATTATCAGGATGAGTTTCTTCAGAAAAAACAAGACCACAACTATTGCAACTATTATCTAAACATCCGATATGACTAATAAGATTTTTAGTATTAACATATGTATCATCATCACAAAAAAAATACCAATCATAATTATTTGACTTATTTGCGTAATCAATACCCATAATTTGTTTTTCCTCACCGCTAATATGACCCTTTGTCCTAGTTACACAAACATTGTCAGTACTATCAATGTCAGATAAAAAAATATAGTCCAAATTATTAAGCCACGTGTTTTTTAACCAATTTTGTCTGGTATTAATGTGATTTTCACATGAAATGATTAAGAATAATATTTTCATTTTAATCTTTTTAACATATATTCACTAGGACTAATTAAATTATCTTTAATAGAAAATGCTTTAATTAAAACTTTTTTATACCTATCAACTGCATTCGATTTTCTTAAGTTTTTATCAGCATAATCAAATGCATTTTTGGATATTTCTTTACATTTATTTTCATTTTTATGTGCCCAGTTTAATTTATCTTCAAAATCAGAGAAATCTTCATTTACAGGGATATAATGTTCAAAAGGCCTCAAATCATAAAACCAATATTCATTGCATTTTCTCAATTGATAAAACAATGGCCTATTAGAATGCAAAAGTAGTTTAGTTCTACCTGAATAACCAGCACCCTGTATATCTATCAAAAATTTATAATTAGTATGATCAGGAAGAGAAATAAAATTGCCATTTTCTGTTTTCAGTTCAATTGTTCCAGACTGTTTTACCCACTGAATTATATCTATGCATTTGACTTTTAAATTTTTATTAAAATTTTCATAAAATTTTCTTCTAGTATGATGTGTATTTATATTTCCTATCCAAAATAAACGATCATCAATATAATTTTCAATAGATTTTAAACGAATTCTTTTGCACATATCATCATAATCATGAATTCCTGTCTCTGGCCAACCCGCAAAGATATAATCAGGTATCATAAAATCATTATATGAAGGACCAGAAAAAGATAATGGATAATCTAAATAATCGCCCATAAACAAAAATACAGATCCTACATTCATTCTGTTTTTTTCATCATTATTTAAATTGCTAAAAGCCTCATTTATCAAATAAGAACTCATTCTACCCCTACTCTCGTAACACCAATACTCATGACAATAAATGCTGTTCCCGTCAAAGTACACTTCTAATTTGTTGTGATGTTGTTCAATTGCAAATGCCATATAAAAACTACCTTCCTACTACTAAATCTCCATGTATTCTGTCACATTCTGTATCATCAGCATTAAAGGGTTGTCCCACAAACTCTCTTCCTTTTCTTTTTGAAGGAAAATGATTAATATTAAAAAATTCATCATGTATTTTACAATTATTTAATGTTAAATGGTGAACATGAGAGCGCAAAAAGTTTTGATCAACTTGATAAAAATTACCTTTTTGATATTTTTCAATCGTATTAGAAATTCCTTTTAATACCCCATTTCTGCATCCCCACATGCCTCCTAAAATCTCAGTCTGGTGCCAAGGATGATCTCTCATAACATGAAAATCATATTCAGAATTTAACCAGTCGTCAACAGCTTCTTTCTCTCTAGTATTTAACCTGGAATCTGTATCCCTAAATATAACTATATCATTACTATCTCCTGCAAAAAACCTCCAAAACATTCCAGACCAATCTCCATCCTCATTAACTGGTATTAATTCTACATTTTCTTTATTTCTCAAAACACCTATACAATCTTGATCTGTTTTTTTACCATAATAGAATCTACATATCCAATCACTATATATAGACTTAGCTAATTCTAAATTTTTAATAGCGCCTACACAATACTTGGGATCATAGCCCCACAAGCTAAAAGATATTATTTTTTTCATATTTTTAACTCTTTTTTTAATTTCTCTATTTCATGAGGATAAATATTTTGAGACCAATTGTGCCAAGCCTCTCTATCCTTTTTATTCATATTTTCTGAATTAACAGTTCTGTACAGATCATCCCACTGACTCTTACCAGAAAAAGGATGCAAATGCTCTATAACAACATTTTCCAAATATTTGATTCTATTAAGTCCGTGTCCTATGCTCATTATTGAATTGTCACTACACAAATGCGTAAAAATAGGATTATAAAAATGACCTAAAATTTTTACTATATTGGAAGAAATTAAATGTGAACTTGCTAACATAGACCCATGCATTAGGTCATTGGGATATATCACTCCAATATTGTCCATTGCATTCATGTTTTCAACAAAAATATTATCCCAATCCTTAGTCCTAAATCTATGATCGTCTCCCATGAAATATAAATATTCATACTGTTTTGACAATTTACATGCAGCATAATTCATGGGCGCAACTACTCCTCTAGAATCATTATTTTTTTCATATTTTATTATACCAATATTGCTTGTGTATTTTTCATAATTACTAGTATCATCACTATCAATAACAAAATAAATATCCGACAAAGAACTTTTACAATCATTAAAACTAATAATGACTTCTTTTATGTTATTAGGTCTTGACCTAGAAGGACAAATTACAGCTATTTTTTTCATAATTTATCCTCATTAAATCTTACTAAATATATTTCAATTGACATTGTTATAACTTTCTATAAAATTAACATGACCAATCACCTTCATATAAACTATCATGCGTAAAATCATCAAAAAAATATCTCCTACCACTCATCACATATATAGGATTTTTGGATAAATTTAATCCTTTTCCATGATTATCAGGATGTCTGGAGGTGTTAGCATCATAATATCCGTCAATCATAAAAGAGCTACTCATGCCCAATTGATCTGTTATATTTTTTAGATCATGAAAACTTCCATTAGGTTCATGATATTCAATAGATTTTATAAATTTACTAAATACATCATTACTTTTATCATTGTTTATCCAGTGTATTGCGTCAGGAACTCTGTTGGGAGTAACTGGATATTCAGCCCACTGATAAACAATATTGCTATTCATGTCATTTATAAAACAATTTATATTTTTTTTATATATTAAATCAAATCTAGATATAAAAATTTTATCATAAATAATTTCACTTTGATAGATATTATGCAAACCATTTAACATATTCAATCTTTGTGCAGACCAATCATAGTGAACACATAAAGAGTATTTGCAATTAGGGAAATTACTTTTGATTAAATCTATATTATAATCATCAGAAACAGAAAAATAACAATCCACATCATACATATTACTGAAAGGCATATAGACAGAATCTATAAAAGATTTTAGAGCGCCTCTAGAAAAATCAAAATTTATAGGATCCTCAAAAATCACATTAGATCCTCTTATTCTTTTTGTGTGACCCCTTAATAATATTGCACATTTTTTATTCATATATATGAATTATTTCAATATAAACAATCTATATTTTAATTTTCAAAAATCCTTAAAAAGTTTTTATATTCTATATCATAAGTATTTGATAAAGCCCATTTTTTTCCCTTATCTCTTAAGGTGTTTTTAAGAGATGTATTGATATCTATTTCTTTAATTTTTTCTGCAAATTTTAGATACTCAAATGGATCTATCAGTTTTTTTATAGTATGAAGGCCTACGCCCAAAGACTTTGGATCAAAAGGAAAATCTAGTATAGGAAAATCTAGTATAACAATATTATCTCCATACACATCTTTAAAACAAGAAATGTCCCAGGTTAAAACAATTACTCCACAAGCTAAGGCCTCGTGAACTGCATTACAATAAGTGTCTGTTGGAAAATTTCCCTCCATATCAGATGCTGTATACACAAAATAATCTGATTCACATAAATTTTTAATTAATTCTTTTTTCCCTACAGATCCACTGCCATGAGGACCAGGTAAATAAGAAAAATTTACATAATTTTTGCCTAAATGACTAGCTATTAAGCTTGCCATTTCACCGCCTCTTTGAAAAGAAGATGTAAAAATAATTTGATTTTTTCTTTCTAAATTTTCATGCTTGTTTATTTCTTCATAAAATAATGGTTTTGATATACTATTATTTACATGAATATACTTTACCTCAGAGGGGTTAGATATAAAATGTTTTTTTGAAGTTTTAGAATTTACTATATAATAAAAATTTAATTTTTTTGATTTGCAATAATTATGTATATCAAAAATAGCACTATGAGACCAGTACATATGAGAAAAGGCACAAACTATTGTACCCTCTTTTAGTTTAGATAATATATCATAGGAATCTTTACAAAAAAAACCAAAAGAAAAAACAAATACATCGCAATCTTTTAATAAATCCTCGTCAGGCGTCACATAAGTATAATTAAGATATCCGTTAAACTCAGAATTTCCTGGTATAAATGTGTTTTTTAAACCATAATCAGGATGAGAAATATATACTGTATTTTTACTTTCAGCTAATTTCCTAGCTAACTCTAAAGTAACAGCACAAGTGCCGCTGAATCCACATACATCTGTATAATTTTCATAATTAAAACGACACGCTCTAGGACTTGTTCCATCAAACCAAAAAACTATTTTCTTACCTGTTATGTATTTTACTTTTATTTCTTTCATTTTTTATATGTTGGATTATTTATTATCTTTACAGCAACCCTTTCATGACCACACCCCACATCTCCCATCTTGCCGTTCATTCCTATATATTCAAATTCTACTTTATTATTTTTAATAAATTCGTAAAAAGCCTTTAATTCTCCATTTCTCTGATAACCCTCATAGTTGACTAATTCATCGAATACAACTACACAACCATTTTTTATATTAAATTTTAAGTTGTCAAATACATCTTTTGTAGAGCTATATATATCACAATCAACGTGCATAAATTTTATTGGTTTGTTATGATTAGATATAAAATTAGGCAAAGTTTCAGAAAACCACCCGTCTATCAAAATCACGTTTTCTGATACATTTGGGTATTTGCCATTTGTGGAAAAAGAACCCTTGTCAAAAAGCATATCATTTCTATCCCATTTCTCAGGCAACCCTTGCCAACTATCAAATCCATAAATTTTATGATTTTTGAATCCATTTGCAATCATATTGATTGTCATCCCGCTAAAAACTCCCAGTTCCATGACAATGGAATCCTTATTCACCTCTAAAATATCTTTATTTTCTAGTACATAATTTAAGGGGTTCATCTTTATATCTGGAATATTGACTAAATCTTTTATGAACTCATTATAATTCATTAGGTATCTTTTATTTTTCAATTATTTCTCCTTTAGCTCTTACCATAGCAGAGCCTATTACCTGATGCATGTCATAATATTTATAATCAGCAAGTCTGCCTCCAAATATTACATTATTTTCCTTTAAGCATAAATCCTTATACATGGAATAGATATTATTATTTTTTTCATCATTAACAGGGTAATATGCCTCATCACCAGGCTTCCAATTTGAAGGATATTCTTTAGTGACAACTGTTTTGTCTTGCTTGCCGAAATCAAAATGTTTATGTTCACATATTCTAGTGTAGGGAATATTTTCTTCTGTAAAATTAATAAGAGCATTACCCTGATAGTCCCTACAATTTAAAATATCAGTTTCAAATTTTAAACCCCTGTACTCAAGACTGCCATAACAGTCTTCAAAGTATCTATCTATCATGCCCGTATAAACAACCTTATTTGCTTTTTTTGACAAATAATCACGATCAGATAAAAAATCTACTTCTAACTCCACTGGAACATTACCTATTATATTTTCAATCATCTTTGTATATCCACCAATTGGTATACCCTGATATTTGTCTGTATAATAATTGTCATCAAAATTAAGTCTTATTGGCAGTCTTTTTATTATAAAAGATGGCAAATTTTTAGGATCTCTTCCCCATTGCTTCTTAGTGTATCCGTAAACAAATGTTTGGTAAATTTCTTCTCCAACCTGGGACAGAACCCACTCTTCCAAATTGGAAGGATTAGCTATATTAATCTTTACACTATCTATTTTCTTTTGCGCCTCTTCAGGATTTTTGACGCCCCACATTTGATATAAAGTCATAAGATTTATTGGAAAAGAATATATCTTGCCCTTGTAACAAACTTTTGGCCTGTTTACAAAAGAATTAAACTTTGAGTATGAATTAACAAAATTCCATATTTTGTCATCATTACAATGAAAAATATGAGGACCATAAGAATGAACATGTATACCCTCTACTTCATCTGTTCTAGCATTACCGCCAAGTTTTTTTCTTTTATCTATTATAAGACAGGATTTGCCATTTTTGGTTAATTGATTTGCAAAAACAGCGCCGAATAAACCAGATCCAACTATTAAATAATCATATTTTGTAGTACTCATCAGTTTCTTTCTTGCATATTTTTATATAATTATCATAAATTTTCTGACCTTCAGAGGTTCTATCAAGATCTGGTCTTTGAAATCCAAAAGCCCAATGAACAAACAATCCACCGCCACAAGTTAAACAAAGTTTTCTAGAATATTTAGGCCAATGGTAGCTAACGCCGACTTCATCACCACCAGGTGCATTTAAACAGAACTTGAAGTTATTTAAGTATGACGAATTCCAACAAATTACATTTATACTCCACCTGGTATCAGGCAAAACAAATTTATCAAAACAATAAGATGATAATAACTTTTTATCATATAGTCTTAAAAAATTATTATGCACATAGGAATTATAATTTGAACGCGGGAGAGGACCGGCAGCGTAATCTTTTTCTGGATGAAATTGCAAATCTCTAACCGGCAAAGCACCTATTCTTTCATGTATAAAATTACAATGAGAGCTGTTTACTACGTTTCCAGAGCAAAATGTTTTATGTTTTGCGGTAAAATTTACTAAATTTTCTAAAGATCCGTTTTTTATATAAACAATATCGTCATCTATTTTTACTATAAACCAATCTTTTCCACATTTGTTATTGACCCAGTCAAAACTTTCTGAATAACCAGATACACCCATTCTTACTCCTGATATAATTTCTATGTATTTACCAAATTTACCCTTTTGCAAAGAAGATAAAAAGTCCAAATCAGATTGGTCATAAGTGTTCCTAAAAATAAATATTTTATCTACAATTCCCCCATTGCACCTCAGATCTCTAAAAATGTATCTAAATAGCATTTTAGAGTACTTTTTTCTACCATAAAACACCAATAAGGCAACTTTGTTTTCACTTTTGTTTTTAATAGATTTTCTTTCCATGGGAATTTAATTTTTCGTCAAAATACGAAATATATAATATATGCAAAAAGAAAAATTATTAATTATTGTTCCATATAGAAATAGAAAAGAAAACCTTTCTTTATTCATACCGCATATGGAGAAATGGATTAAAGAACAAAATATAAATTTTTCTATACTTATATCTGAACAGTCAGATGACGGAGAGTGGTTCAACAAAGGATCCATAATAAATTGCGGGTTTACTGAAATAAAAGAGAAATCAGACTACGTGTGTATCCACGACGTTGACATGATTCCTTCGTCAAAAAAAGATTGCAATTATTCTTATAGTAAAAGCCCAATACATCTTGCCTCACGAGTTCAGCAGTTCGGATACAAACTACACTCCAAAAACTACTGGGGAGGAGTAATAATGTGCACAAACCAAATGTTTGAAAAAGCAAATGGATTCTCTAATCTGTACACTGGCTGGGGCAAAGAAGATATAGATTTCGGTGTCAGATTGCAAAAATGCAAATACAAAATATACAGAAGAAACGGGAGATATGACTCATTAAAACACGAAAAGCACAAATGGCATACCAGTAAGCCTTTTGACAAATCCCTACTTGATAAAAACAGAAAACTAATGCACATGATGAGAAACGGAGAACATGATTTCAGAAAAGACGGACTAAACACCGTAAAATATAAAATAATAAAAAATGAAAAAATTTCTGAACACTCTGAAAAAATAACTTTTTTACTTATAAAATGAAAGACTTTATTTTTACATCATGGTTTTCTGGAGACAACGGCTTTGCTCAGCACGACCATACGGAAAAATGCAAAAAAGACGATTTTAGTTTAATAGAAAAATTCTATAATTCAATAAAAAAAAACAATTTAAATTGCATAATATTTCATAATGAATTGTCTGATCAATTTGTAAATAAATACTCAAATGAAAAAATAAAGTTTCAACACCAAATTATAAGTAATAGAAAAAGTTACAATGACGAGAGATTTTTTTGTTATTTGCAATATTTAAAAATACATGAAAAAGAAATAGATAAAGTAATATGCACGGATTGTTTTGATGTGCAAATACACAAAAATCCATTTCATTTAATAGATAAAAAATTTGACATATGCGCTGGTGAAGACAACGAAAAAGGCAAGAAATGGATTGAGGAGAAGATGACAAAATGCAATTTAAAAATAAAAATAAAAAAACCATACAATGCTGGCATAATTGGTGGATATAGAATTAAACTTGTGAATTTTTTTGAAGAAATGACAAGAATGATGTCAAACTGTCCAGAAGAAATAAATTCAAATATGGCAGTTTTCAATTATATGCTCAATTCAAAAAAGTGGAAAATACTTAGTGGCTTTCCTTTGCACAATAAATTTAGAAGTTTTAATAATCAAGGGGCATACATACAGCACAAATGATTTACAAAATACTACCAGAAAATTATTTTGAACATGATTTTTTTGATGAAATGATAAAAATTATTAAAAGCGACAAGGATTGCGATAATTATAATTTTTATTTTACTAATAATTATAAAAATCTACCGGAATATGGAAATAAAGTAGTGGCGGTACTCACAGCAGGAGACGAAAGAGGTAAGCTGCCATCCTACAGCAAAAACGTCAGATATGTATTTAAACACCATTTAGATTACGAGGAGGTAGAAAATGCCACTCATATACCATTGCCTGTCATGAAGGGCTACAAGCCAAAGCAAGACAATACATGGGAGCAGAGAGACATAGATGTGTTTTTTTCTGGGCACTGTCTTGATGCAAATAATAAGCCCATAGCAACAAGAAAAAATTTTGTAGAATCGGCAAGAAAAATAGAAAAAGAACTTAAAAGTTACAATATAGAAATATCTTTAACAAAAAAATGGAATACTGGACTTTCAATAGAAGAATATTCTGAAAAAATGTCAAGAACAAAAATAGTACTTTCTCCACATGGACACCATAGGTCAGAATGTATACGTTTTTCAGAGGGAGTTGCCAGCGGGTCAGCGATTGTATCTTGCGAACAACCAAATACAATATGCTATGAACAAGCACCAGCAATATATATAAATAATAAAAAATGGGACACATCAATTTATCAAATTAAAAAAATACTTGACGATAAAAAAAGGTGGCAAGAAATAAATAAAAAAATGAAAAAATGCTGGTCTGATGTATTTTCACCTAAAGCTCAAGCTTTAAAAATAATAAAAAAGATTAAAAATAATGGAAATTTATAAATATAAATCTTATGAAGAGTATGTAGAGGCTCAGACTAAAGCAAACAAAAGAAAAATAGGACATGTATGGGTAAGAGAGAATGTAATTAAAGAAATTATTAAAAACTACTGTGGGACACCCAGTAACATTATTTGCCACGGCACAAGAAATGCCACTGAACAAAAATTCTTTAAGGAAAACTGTGAAGAATGCAATGTAATTGGTACAGAAATATCCGAAACAGCAAAAGATTTTCCCATGACAGTTCAATGGGATTTTCACGAAGTAAACAAGGACTGGATAGGAAAATTTGATATAGTCTATTCTAATTCATTTGATCACTCATACGATCCAAATAAAAGCATATCAGCATGGAGAGATCAACTTTCAGAAAAAGGAACTATGTACATTGAGTGGTGTCCAGATGAAAACATAAATATATGCATAGAATCAGATCCTTTAAGAGTTACAGAAAAAGAGCTAGAAAAAATTTTTACTGATAATGGTATAAGCATAGATGGGATACTTGGGATAAATGGGAAATCTGGTTCAAAAATTTTTATACTAAAAAAGGAAAAAATGAAAAACAAAAATAGCATAGGTGTATTGGGTCACGGTTTTGTTGGAGGCGCTGTACTAAGTGCATTCTGCAATGACTGGGAAGTAAAAGTATACGACAAAAATAAAATGAGATCTCTTAACGAAGAAAAAGAGACCATAAATCAAGATATAGTATTTGTTTGTGTTCCAACTCCCATGGTAGATGCAGAAGGCGGAGAATGCAATCTATCAATAATTGAAGAAACCCTAGAGTCTATAACCCAAAAAAATACAAGAAGCGACAATATATTCGTAATAAAATCAACAGTACCGATTGGTACGACAAAAAAGTTAAAAAATAAGTATAGCAATTTAAATATTGTTCATTCTCCAGAATTTTTAACAGCAAGAAGTGCAAGAGTTGATTTTATAAGTGCATCTAGACATATTATAGGAATACCAAATAAAAAAGAACAAAATGATACAATTTATAAAAATCTATACTCTTTATACGAAAATAGGTTCCCAGGATCACAAATAATAATTATGGACTCAGATGAGTCTGAATTTGTAAAATACGCTTGCAACTGTTTTTTTGCAACAAAGGTAATGTACTTTAATGAAATAAAGTTATTAGCGGATAAAATGAATCTGGAATGGGAAATAATAATGCAAGGAATACTTAGCGACGGAAGAATATCTCAGTCTCATGCAAATGTACCAGGGCATGATGGAGACAAAGGATTTGGAGGAACATGTTTCCCCAAAGACATAAATGCATTTATTAAAACTATGGAAAATAATGAAATAGAACCAATTGTAATGAAATCCGTTTGGCAGCAGAACAAGAAAGTAAGAAAAAACTGGGATTGGGCAAAAAGCGAATCTGCTGTCAAAAAACAAGAAAATAATTGATATATATAGCCCTTGTAAAATAAAGGTTGATTTGCTGTTTATTTAGTAATTTTTTATTATGGAAAAAATATCTATAGCCATAAATAATGATAAAAAAGTCCCCATAAAGGACAATGAAATATCAGACATGGCTTTAAAATTAAAAAATTACACCATGCGTATGTCTACTCTTTTGCTCAATACTTTTGACACAGTTTCTAAAAAATATGAAGACCACGACATAAAATCATCTATTATCATAGCAAATGAATGCATAATATCAACACAAAAAATAATTAATGTAATGGATGAAATAATTAAACACGAATATACAAAAATAAATATAAAAGATGCGTATCACTCAGGTGAACATTTCGTTGACTCATGGAAAAAACTTAATCAGTATATAAACATGTATTTTGATGAATATTATAATTTATTTGAAAAAAGTATGATTGTAAACGGATATGAAAAATTTTATAATAAAATATATGTAGTATATAATAAAATTATAGAAGAATTAAAATTTAAAATATCTTCATCTGTAAATTCAAAATTTATTAAACACTATACAAATGACACAAGCGTAAGAGACTATCTTGTGTTTATGTTTGAATCAGAATTGGCATACATATCATCATTAATAAAGATATTAACAGACAAGTACAGCCAGATGATAGACAAAAATGTAATGGATAATTTTAATAAAATAAATAAAAACATTATTTACTTAGAAGAAATGAAAAAAGAGTATGGTTCTTTGATTTCTCCAATAACAGACGAAAAACAAAAAAATAGAACCATAAATATAATAAAAAGTTTTTATGATCTGTGCATATCAACAGAGCAAGCTATGATATACTTCATAAACAAAAAACCACTTGTTAATATAACTGGTACAGTTGAAAATAAAGCTCTTTTAGATTTAGTAGAAAATAAATACAATATAGCAAAACTTGTAATAACAGACCTTAAAGATAATTAAAATGTACAATAGAATATTATTCAACAAATATGCTTCAGAATCCATGGTAATACCAGGAATAGAAGAAACATGCGCTTTTTTAGACAGATTTAAAAAATGCCTTTTTATTACTACAAGTAATAGGGTTGTTCATAATGATGTTGATACGGAAATGCCCAAATCATCTCAACTTGCGCATGTAATATCACATAAACTAAAAAGATGCGAAGCATCAATAATAGATGTATCTAAGCTAAAAATATATATATGCGAGGGCAATATATCTAAAGCAGAGGGAAATAATTGCGGGGTAAAAGAAGCATCCTTAAAAGATAAAGACAAAAATCCAGATGGAAATTTAAGATGCTGGTGCTCATTCAACCATAAAGATGATGAACTTTGGAAAATACATAAGCCCATGATGGATAGTGATGCAATAGTATTTTTTACATCCATAAGATGGGGGCAAACCAATAGTGTATACCAAAAATTACTTGAGAGATTAAGTTGGATAGAAAATAGACATACAAGTTTAAAAGAAGAAAATATAGTTTCTGAAAAATACGCTGGAGTAATAAGTTGTGGGCACAACTTTAATGGGAAAGAAACAATAGAACTTCAAAAGAAAAATATGAAATATTTTGGTTTTAAAATAGATGATAGGCTTTTTTGGTCATATCAATACACAAATGATTCCAAGGATGAAAGACTAGAAGGTTACATAGACGATGCAAATAAATTTGAAAAACTAGTTCAAATTTCTGTTAAAAAAACAGATTAAAAAATATCCTCAATTTTTTAAAAAAGTAACATATGTTATGAGCGAAGTTCTTCTTAGAAGAAATGTAATTAATCCTTTCAAATACTGGGAAGAAGATGCCATAAAGGCATATCTTGATGAAAGAAGGCATAACTTTTCTGTAGTCTGCCAAAACCTACAGCATGATTTCAATATCGGCTCTGTTATAAGAAACGCAAATGCATTTCTAGCAAAAAATGTCATTATTCATGGTAGTAGAAGGTGGGACAGAAGAGGGGCCGTAGGGACGCACCATTATGAAAGAATGAAATACACAAAATCAATTGATGAACTTAAAAAAGAACTTGATGGATGCTGTGTAATATCCATAGATAACACTCCTGATGCAAGCCCAATAGAAGAATTCTCTTTCCAAAAAGAAATGCACTATGCATTCGTTTTTGGAGAAGAGAATCTTGGAGTTGACGAAGAGCTCAGAAAAATAAGCTCAAAAGTTCTTTACATAAAGCAGTACGGATCAGTTAGAAGCCTAAATGTCGGATGCGCATCTGCTATAGTTATGTACGACTATGTGAGCAAGCTTAACAAGTAGTATTTATTATCCATTATGATAATTGCTCCAAGAATCAACTGCTGGCCTGTCGTCTCCTATAAGCCAATACCAAGTGTTAGTGCCCGATGAGTTATTTATAGAAGTAAAACTCAATAATTTTACACCATTTGCCTGAGTTAATGCTGGAGAAAACAAAATTTTATCCACATTTATGCCTTTGGGGCTTATGGAATCGGATTGCAGGTTTAAACCACCTCCATCCAATAAAAGTGACTTTATTGTTGTTTCGTACTCTCTAGAAATATTAAGAGTTGGATATCCAACCATAGGATAATCCTTAAGAGCCCCGCCTAACAAATGAATAGAATCTACTGTTGCTCTTGTGGTAAATTCAAATCCACCATCACGTTCCCAAGGATATGCGCTGGTGTCATATAAATGGTGATGAGATTCCCAATAAATTTTGTCCACTTTAATTTGATTAGAAAATCCCAACAAACCATTTATTTGACTATTACCAATTTGATATCTGTGATTGAGTCCCACAGCAAAAATATTGTAAAAGTGACCACATAAATAGCATTCTGGAAGATGGGTACTCTGAAAATTATGTGACACAAATTGTGTTTTATTAGTTCCAAGCATATAGCCCACTGAATTACCATTATCAGTTAGCTCATTATTGCTTTCTAAAATCTCATTTAAAACACAACCTGTACCATATGCATCATATGGATCCGAGTCACTGACTGGCTGAGTTGAATTAACAGACATATTTCTCAAACTTAAAATCAATTGAGTTTCATAGTTAGATTGAGTTGGGTGCCAAATAGCAGAAGGATCCGGATCGTGAAGAATATTAAATACCTCACAATTATTAATATTTATAAAACCAGCATATTTTGATGTATTTAGATAAAATATATCTCCCTCAAAATTGACAAGTGTATTCCATAACAAACCGGAAGGTGCATGTTCTCCCAGTCCCAATCCTCTGATAGTAACATAATTTAAAGACTTTATACTCCTATTCTTACAATTCCAGTAGCCATTACCAACACTATCCAATACCTTTATATAGATTTTTCTTTCCCTATTGATCGGAAAAGAAGAAGAAGAAGAAGAAGAAGAAGAAGGTAATGTTGCTAATGTCGGACTACCCTGACCAGAAGTAACGCCCGGGTAATCAAAGTGAGGATTTCCAATATCTATATCAACACTTGCTAAATAGTATTTATACAAACTTGATATCTGATCATCTACAAGAGCATTCTTCCAAAATTCATAATAAATAATTGAGTCAAAATCATTAGTGTTAGCATAATCATAACTTTCCTGGTTTGTTTGAACAAATGTTTTAAAATCAGGTATTTCAAATATTGAGTTACTGCAACTAGTTGCATATTCTGAACCAGGTGGCATGGTTGTACCGGTAAGATTGACAATAAGAGGCTGTCCCACGTAACCTAAATCTCCTCTAAAAGTTCTTTTAATTTCAAGTTTTCTTATGGGAACTGACAATTGGCCATAAATATTTAAATCTAAATAATTTGGCGCATGAAAGCCTTCATACTCTCCTATTATTAAAGTATCTCCCCATGTGTCTCCGTAATAACACACGTTGCCGCTACTGTCGCTAGAAGAAGTCCAATTATCTGGATCGTTTATATTTCCGTTGTATCCTAAACCTGTCCAATTTCTTGTTATATTTGACATTTTTTCTCCTTAATTAAACATTATCCATTACTTGAACTACTTGACATGCTGCTACTGCTGGAATGACTACTACTGCTACTACTACTGCTGGACTGACTACTACTGCTGGAATTGCTACTACTGCTACTACTACTGCTGGACTGACTACTACTGCTACTGGAAGACGAGCTACTACTTCTCCTGAATGGCGGAGCGATATCTACGGTTTCTCCAGGAATAAATGTGACACTACTACTACTACTGGAACGGCTGCTGCTGCTGCTGCTGCTAGCTCTACTGCTTGAGCTACTACTACTGCTTGATAAGCTACTGCTGCTTGATCCAGAACTACTACTACTGCTAGAAGAACTACGGCTACTTGAAGAACTAGAACTACTTGACCAGAGACACGGCGATATAGAAGAACTTGAACTATAATCTGATACTCCGTCTGAATATGTTCCAGTAGTTTCGTTGTATATAGATCCGTGTGGAGCCAAATCTTGCAGGGTATCACCCTGCACTGGAGTATGGTGCCACAATTTAAATTGAGATGTTGCCGGAACGTTTATGTCTAAATACCTGCCATTATATTGTATATCAGGAGTAGTAACCTGAAAATAAATCTGATCAATTATTGCGCCCACTCCATTTACACCTACAAAATTCATAGTCTGCCTGGAATTAGTCATATTAAACTGACTAGATGATCCAAAATTTAAATTGCTCCTGATAAACTGCAACCTGCCAATTCTGAAACCAACAGGTTTGGAGTAGCTTTCAGCACTAATCCTTCCAACAGGATGATAGGACATGATCATTTTGATCGCCTTAATGCCACTGCGTAACTCAATACCGTGTGTCCACTCCCAATTTTCTGGCTTTGTCCAATCCCAACCCTGAGTCGCTGGATTTCCTATTAAAGAAGCACCCCCAGTAGGTTTGCCAATATTTATATTACCTACAAAAAGTTCCTTACTATATGCTACGGTTATATCTCCAGGAGTTAAAGCAGAATCAACCTGTTCTGGTATGCCATCAAGCTGCAAATAACTAGTAAATGGCTTTCTGTCTTTAACCCCCCATGAAGCATGCGACGACCCCAAAAGCCAAATTTGCTCTATATAAGAAGCTCTTACATTAGCATAGGAAAGAGTATTAAAACTAAGGTTTCCTATGTAATCTGCGGTAACAGAAATTTTGTTTCTATGGCGAGTATTGTTAACTACTGGTTCCGGACCAGTAGAGCTTATGCTATAAGCAGTAGAAATTTGACTAACCCTACCGTTTGGGTCATCATATACAAAAGTTTTATTTGACAAATTTTTATTATCTTTACAAACAAAGAGAATCAATCTAGAATGCCCAGAAAAATAATAAGAACTTACATTATCTTCATTCTCATCGTAAACATAGATTCTTCCTCCAGTTATTGGGCCATACAAATTTGGTGGGTTATTGCTACCTCCAGGGTAATCAGAAGGAACACTAGAACACAGCCTATCAATAACTATTGGAGCAGATATCTGCTTAGCTTCGCTTGCATTTGGCCTATATATTATAAGATCACCGAAGTTAACCTGCAAAGCAGTTAAACTCAATGGTTCGTTAGGACTTTTTAGCTGACCTATTGGCCTATTAAAACCTTTTTGAATTGTTATGGTTTTAAAAGGACGATCATCGCCTGGTCCTCCCACGCAAGGATAATTGTAATTAGGAGAAAAAACTATATCATCACCCTGCTGAGGTACAGAACCATCACTCCAGTTGGATGCTTCTTGCCATTGAAAATTAGTACATCCAGATGTGTTTCCGCTGTAGCTAGAACTTGAAGTAACTGCATTGCAAGGTTTCCAAATTTTTGTGGCCATTTTTAATCTCCAAAATTTATTATTTATATTATATATAAAAACTTTTACATAATACCCTGTTTTGACATCCTGATTTTTATTTTTTCTATTATTTCGTTTGCTTCATTTCTTACACTTTTAAGAGAGTTAACAACCTCTTCTTTTTCCATTTTTGACCACATCCTCATATAAAGAATGCAAGACTGCTCAAAATCAAAAGGAATTTTAAAATATTTCAAAACCATATAAGATATACCCTCTGCCTGTATCTCACCAGCTGCATATGATTTTATGTCTCTTTTTTTTCTGTATTCTTGAGTATGCACTATTTCATGTGTCATTTCATGTATTATTGTTGAAAGAGCCCTTACTCCAGAAGAGTTTGAATTTATATTTATGTTGCCATCAGAATGAGAAGTACCCATAGACTTACCCTGACCAGCAAAATTAACTTTTATTTTGTAATCTTCCTCTGCCACATCAATCACTGCCTCTGTCATTTTATCTACATACTCAGAAGTATCATTAGTTCCGTAAATTTCTTGATTTTTAGAAGGATCGTAGTGGTCCCTTCCAGGTATTGGCTCAGTGAAACGAACGTCATATACAACATAATCTGTAAATTTAGATACATTTATAACTCTATTGTCTTTTCTTTTTATTACAGGCTCAGGAACACCCTGAGCTCGTAAAGAAGCCTTTTCTTTATCTGTTAGCTTAATTACAGTACCAACAGGCCTAATAAGCACAACAGGAATAGCACCTGGCTTTAGCTTTCTTCCAAAATCAGAATCCCATTGAGATGCCGTTGCAACCTCACTAGCTTCAGGATCCTGAAGATACATAAGTATTTGATTATTGAAACTAAAGTGATTAAAAACAGCTTGAAAATTTAGGAATTTTTTCAATGCCTCTACTTTTGCATCAGTATCTTTTGAGAAAATCTTTTCTGATATTTCATTGACAAAATTTTCTATCATAGAAGAAATGCCAAAAGTAGTATTATTTGAAAGTATTTCACCTCTTATTTGAGATGCCTGCTTGACATCAGTGTCCTCATTAACTTCCTCAATAACTTCATTTATAAAATTTACACCAAGACCAACTAATTTTTCAAACTCTTCTTTATTTAATTTAAATCTTTTAGCCCAAACAGGTGAATACTTTTTGTTGTCAGGACCAGGATAAATTGTTTTTTTAAATCCAAAACCCATGGCAGAAAGTGTATCTTTTATTGGCTTAGTTTCTCCTGAAATAACAGTAGAATTTGAGGATGAATCAAAGAATCCGGTTATGCCATCATTTGATAAAGCTATAGACTCAATTTTATGAGTGTTGACCAAGTTTACATCAACTGAAATATCTGAAAGAGATTTTTTTATTAAATCTATAGAAGATATTCTGCTTGCGCCCTGAATCCATCCACCAGAAACATCTTCTCCATCAACAGAAACTTGAAGGTTCCCAGACCAAGAGAAACCCAAAGATTTTATTTTTTCTTTTATAGAAAATGTTTGACCAATTACTGCGTATGTGTCAACTTTTATTGGCGAAAGATTCGCAGGTAAAAATATAAGACTTGGCTTTATTGCAGAAAATTTGAATAAATTAAACTTGCGAAACATATAAATTTATACCATAAATAAACCATAAAACCTTCACTATTTAAGCTCCCATGTATGGTTACTTGGATTTTTTGCATTATACGGCTTGGGCTCGTGTTCTATACCTCTACATAAATGGCATGTATCTGATCTTTTAGTAGCGTGAAAATTCCATTCTGAATGTGGAACTATTTTTATTCCATTTAACTCCCAGTTTTTACTCCAAAGAGATTCTTGATTAAAAGCAGCATCGTGTTTTGTGTATATTTTTTTAATATTTACAATAGACTTTCCCCACAAATGCATGGCTTTTGATGTTCCAAAAAAAGCAAAATCTTGAAACATCCACGGATATGGATTTGGCCTTGCATGAATTTCTTCAATTTTATTATTATTTTTTTCATAATTTTTCATTATAATAGAATGAAGAAAATGCATATCAAATCTACTCTTAAATATCCAATCGAATTTATTATTGGATTTTTCATATTTTTTTATTAGATTCATTACCCTGTTTGCGCTGTCAAATTGCCCAAACACGTTTGGAGGAAAAGAAAGAGGACCTGTTTTTCTTTTGTTATACCAGCATCCCTTTACAAAAGAAGTATCATATATTTCTCTATTTTGAGGCTGCATGTGATAAATCGCTTTTACAGATTTTAACAAACTTTCAACCTTAGGTAATTTAGCTTCATATCCGTTAGTCCAAATATGTGCGAAAACGACAGCCTTATTGGGTTTTATTATATTTTCATATATAGAGTCAAAAGAGGAACAGGCATATTCCGGAAAGCCTATCAAACAAACAGCATTTGCCCTTGATTTTTCACTTTTTGTAAATAAATTATTTTTTTTGTTTATGCTTTTATTTTTAACTGGCTTATTTTTTTTTATATTTTTTCTTAAATTATCAAAATAAGCAGAAGCATCTTTTTTCTTCTTGCTATCAATTTTTGATTTATTTATTTTTATTCTTTTATTGAATTTCATTTTAAAAATCTATGACGATAAATTTATATGAATTTTATCGGAAAGTTATTTAATATGAATGAGAATATATTTGATTTTACACTATGTATTGTTGCTTGTACAAAAAAAGAAAAATATGCAGCAAGGCTTAGGGAATACGTATCTTCCTATGGATATAAGCAAAAGGACAAATTAATAAAGACAAGATTCGTTTATCTTGTAGAAGACGAGCCAAGACCGGATTTTATACCACAAAAAGACATATGGTATAATTGTCCTGGCATACCCATGAGTATGAGGTTTTTAAAATATCTAAAAGATTTTGACAATAACTCAAGCTGGGTAATGCAGGTTGATGACGACTCAAGTACGGATATAGACAAAACAGTTGAGATACTAAATCAATATTACGACTTTAATGATCCAATGATGCTTATGGGTGGAAGAAATACAGATTTAGAAAGTGGACAACAAAGAATTTTGAAATCTATGAAAATAGATAATTTCTTTTTTGAGTCAAATGATATAACAAATTTTGAAGGAATACCATACTTTACACATGCATGGGAGCCAACAATAATATCAAAATCTGGGATAAAAAGAATAAAAAATTGGAAAAGAATAGAAGAGTATTACAAACTTTGCAAAAACACTAAACCAATTTTTACTGATCAGACACCATATGTGGCAGCAAGACTAGCAAAAGTACCAATTGTAGAGGCTTATTTTTTATGTCCTTTTGAATGGGCTCAATCATACAGCTGTATAAATAAAAACGGTAGATATTCCCATATACACTATGTAACTGACAAGTGGAAAAATTTTGAGCCATTCAAAAAAGCTATGAAAGAAAATATTGTTTTTAGCAATGAAGAGGAAACAAAAAAATATCTTTCTGGTAATATAAACACAAACAGGGAAGAAAGCGCAGAAAGTCTATCCGGCAACACATGGAAGTTCTCTGGAAATGGAAAGACATACGGCATGATGAGATTGAATGCAGACGGGACAATAGGGATATACTCAAATGATAATGAAAGATTTTGGGAATACAAAGAAAATTCCATCTACATATATAATAAAGAAAAGAAACCAACAAGTATACTCAAAAAGGTAAATGACAATAAGTTTGAAGGAAAGTTTCTTTTATCTGACAACATGATGCACAGACTTATAAGAACATAATTACCAAATGTTCATTGGGCATTTGCTATCATACTGATGAACAAATTTAATCAATACTTGTTTGTTTAAAGAACAAACGCCCCTGTCGTTTAAGCGACAAAGGGCGCATTTGTTCTTTCTATATGAGATATTTTCTTGACTAAGCGTTAAACTACGCTGTTGGCCATTTTTTTTTCTGTCATAGCTGGAGACACTATAGGATCAACTACGACCCCTTCTACTGGGATAGACTCATGCATACTTTGCAGTGAATCACTCACAACAACATCAGTATTAGCTGCAGAAACCTCTTGGTTCTTAAACTTATTTGAAGACTTCTTCTTCCTGCCACAACCGCAGTCCTTAGAGGAACTACTAGATGGCTTCTTTGTTTGATCTTCTATTACTACAGAACCAGCAGGAACATTAGACCTCATAGCAACATTAGAATTTACCATAGATTTTATTTCCTCCCATGTCATAAACTTTCTTTCATCTTTGGTTTTTTCAAAAATTTGCCTTCCATTTTGAACCAAAGCGTTTTTGCTTCTCATTGCATGGACAATAGATGGGTTGACCATAAATTTCTTACCAGTCATGTATTCATTAAATTCCCATTGATTTCCATCGGGCAATCTATCTTTTAATGCACCAGTCCATTCGCTTGCCCATATGTCATATAAATTTTGATGAAGTCTCTTGTTATAATCCATACTAAACATATGAGAAAGAACACCGATAGGAACTTCTTCTGGTAAATTTAAACCCTTTTTTGACTGCATATCTCTGAAAAGATAAACAGTGTCCTTAGCCTGTCTTGCAAATTCTCTTTTGCAAACCCAGAAACCTCCATTTGTGTTATAAACTGTCTTTTGATGAACTCCGAAATCTCTCCACATTTTAACCATGTCTTCGTTTTTAACCTGCCACCAATCAGCCCTTGAAGTAATTGGACTGTTAAGGGGAGACTCAAGGAAAGAATGCCAAGGATCTCCTGCCAGCATTTCGTGGAAATCCAGTCTTGGCTTACGCACAAAATAATGATCGCTGTCTATGAAAACAAGAACATCGTAATCCAATTGAGCTACCTTATTAAGATATTCAAACTTCCAATACTGAGTGCCGTCAAGATGAATGCTCTTGTCCATTTCGCAAGATATTACCTGAGAAAGCGGCTGATCAGAAAAAGTCAATATATCATGCTCAATACCAACAGATCTTATAGATGACATAAGACTCTGCAGCATATACCTATATTCACCCCAAGCTACCGACCAAATCAATGTTTTCATTTATTTTCTCCTTTAATTCAACACGTAGTCCAAAACTTTATACCATTTTCTCTTGGCTGCGCCTACATCACACCAGAGATCCCTAGTGCACTCGCTAGCAAGCTTACCATATTTATTCCTAAAATCGTAATCCATGAGGTCTTTCATTATATCTCTAAGTTCTGATGAATTTCTCCATAAGAAACCGGTTCTTTGATCCCAAATCATATTTGGAAAATTCCATTTATCAGGAGCGACCACAGGACAACCTGTCAACTGAGCCTCTATAATTGCCCTGCTCTGATTCTCTATAAACCTAAAGTTGCAATTATAAAGGAATATATCAAGAAAACTAAACCAATTTTGAGTTGGTATACTATTGGAATTCAATAGCTTCCATTTATCTGGAGAGAAATTAAACCAATTATATTTCTCTTTTAATTCGTCACTCCATCCCATTACATGGAAATGTACAGGCATACCCTGTGTGACACTTTCATAGAAAACTGGGAAATCCTCGGAGAATTTCATTATATCTGGTCTGCTTACTTTTCCACATGCAACAAAATCTCGCTTTTGTCTTTTTACGTAGGGCCAAGTAGAAGAGTCAAAGAAGTTCTCAAGAATTGCCATTTTTTGAGAGACATTAGCACGCAGAATAGAGTTCTCTAAAACACTCTGATGGAAAGGGGAAGTAAATAGCACGCAATCAACCTTACCTGCTGATATAGCAGCCAACTCCTCCCTGTCAGTCCACATCATGTCATTAGACCATAAAAATTTCAAACCAGATTTATTTATAAAATCTATCCTATGCTTTTCTGAAAATAATCTAAAATTACAATTTGCGTAAGCAAAGCCCTCTAGCTTTGCAGGTAAATCAGACATCAAGGAATACTTAACGCCATGAGAGTCAAGAAAATCAGTGTTTTCTTTTTCCTTTAACCTAAAATCATCGTTTGGAACACAAGTTATACTAAAATCATTCTTCAAGAGAACAATTAATTCTTTTAGTCTTGTATCCGCACCACCTAAATCCGATATCCATTGAAACATGTATAAGTTTGGTTTAATCATAATAATTTATATCGTCAATGTGTATTTTTTTTATTCATGGAATTCCACAATTTGAGAGAACTAATTGGAACTTTTTCAAGCCTCCCGCCATGCTTGATTGGTTTGATAAGAGCCTCGTGTTCCGATACTACATCAATTAGCCTACAACGAGCCCAATGAGTAAAGCTAGAGTCCTTCCTTTTGTGCCTAACCCAAACCTGACCACTGGATCTTAGCATTTGCTTTAGAGTATTTGAATTTTCCATATGTGTCGAAGTATATACATGGAAAATAAAAAAAACACAGAAAATACCAAAAAGATAAGAATTTTTTTAGAAAATAAAGAAATAGAAAAATGCATACAAATGGCAAAAAAAAGAAACAGTCAATCAAGAGAAATGGGACTTAAACACAAATACGGTTTGGAAGAAAAAGATGGACTGACCATGGACATTATAGGATGCAAGGGAGAATTTGCAGTTATAAAATATCTAGGCATAAAACAAGAAATAACAATTAATACTTTTAAAAATATACCAGATGTAGGAGAATATGAAGTTAGGTCTGTCACGAAACCCGGCTACAGATTGATAATAAGAGAAAAAGATGATAAAGAAAAGATATACATTCTTGTAGAGGTGGGATTTAATTATTGCGACATTGTTGGATACACAAAAGGAGAAGAAGCGCTTAAGTACAATAAAGAAAACCAGGCAGGTAGAGAGCCTGCCTGGTTCATACCACAAAAATATTTAAGACCAGTTACTGAATTGAAGTCGGAGAATTCTGTTTAATACCCATTCTCCTTCTTCTCCTAGCTTCTTTTGCAGCTAAGGCTTCTGTGATAGCCGCATTTTTCTTGGCCTTTATTCTTTTTTTTCTTTTTCTGTGCTTTATCTTAACTAATCTGCCTGCCTTATTCATTTTTTCAATCTCCTTTAAAATGATGAAACAAAACACCTTACATTGCTTTCACTTACATCTTTGTAAATGAAAAAACTGACAAGATCTTTTAGCTTTTTTCTGTTTATAGTTTTGGGGGCACTCATCATGCTATTATCAATAAAAAAACTGGCATGAGTAACTGGATCTATAAAGTCAAGCATAAAATACCAGACATTGTTGCCAGAAGATGAAATTTTTATTTCACATTTAGTGCCAATTTTTTTGAGAGAAAAATTCTGATAAAACCCATTGTCTTTGAAATTTGAAGAACAAGTTCTTCTGATTTTTTCAACATCATATTCTTCAAGACCGCACAATTCGCCTATTTTTTCGGCGCTGTTATCTATTGTCTTGATCATGACGGACATTAAACAGAAAGTTTTGCCCTGATATAGTCCTTGACATCCTTTTCAAGACGAAGCCTCACAGCTGTTTCTGCCCTTCTTGCCTCTTTAATTGTAGGATAGATGCCAACAGACATGTATATGGAGTCAACTACGACATAAACGTCGTAGCCATAGACCGTTTCTATGCCCGACATGTCTCCACCATTTTTTTCCATCATCTCGTTATAATCATTTCTTGATTCAACGTAAGTTTTAAAAAGATATGATGAAGGAGTAAAGCTTTTGGCCTTTTCCCTTTTTTGATCTTCTTCGTAAATGAAATTTAAAAAATCAACATCTGAATTAAAAATATTATCTGGAATAATGTCTTCTCCAAAAAACTCTTCTTCTCTTTTATCCATAAAATTCTCCTTTTACAAATTTTACGAGCCCCCAATCACATATTCATCGACCAATCTCAATTTTGCCAGTCCTGTCCTCCAAAGACTTAATAAAACCATCAATCATTTTTTCTTTTAATTGTAAATTTAAGAACTCTTGTGATTTTTTCTTTATTAAATCGTTAGATATCTCATCTTCTTCAACAGAATCACAGTAATTTTTAAAAATACTTTTTTTTATTTTAATATCAAGAGATATATCTTTTAGGGTATCAAATATCTGCTTAGTTTTATTAATTAAATCATTCCTAGACGGATTTTCCAAACCATCATCTGGAATACTAATCACAAAACTCATTTTAACTTTATACATTTATGAAAACATTCCGTTTAGCTGTCTATTAACAACAACAAATTTAGCATTTTGAGGCATTTTTTCAATTTCTTCGCAGTTTAAATAAGTACAGCAACTACGTATTCCACCCATTATCTCTTTTACTGTCTCTACAACACTACCCCTAGACTGAACCTTTACAACCTTGCCTTCAGAGGCCCTATATTCTGCTATTTGACCATAGTGATTCCTCATGGCATGTTCACTACTCATTCCATAAAAAGTCATATGACAATCTTCTTCGGAATGGACACATTCCTCATGACCTGCAAGCATACCCCCAAGCATAACAAAATCCGCACCAGCAGAAAAAGCCTTACATATATCACCAGGAACCTGACAGCCACCATCACTCATTAAAAATCCACCTATTGAGTGAACCTTATTTTGAATTTCCATAATTGCAGAAAATTGAGGATAGCCTATTCCTGTTATTTTTCTGGTTGTGCAAACTGATCCAGATCCTATGCCTATTTTTACAATATCAGCACCGGCATCTATTATTTTGCATGCTTCGTCAGCGGTTACCACATTCCCCGCGATTATCACTTTATCCTTAAAATCTTTTCTGAAATCGTTTATAAACTTCTTAAAAGATCTACAATAGCCGTTCGCAACATCAATACATATTGTGTTAACTTGTGGAAAATTTTTCATTAAAGAAAAAACTCTATCAATGTCCTCTCCGCGTGTGCCTAAAGAAAATCCTATTGAACTCATGAATTTACATAATCTACTAGAGTCATTAAAGTCTTCTATGGAATCTAAAAACCTGTTAATCCTATCGGTGTCTATGTGCTTAGACAAACAGGTCATCATGTTTAATTCATACATTTTATGAGCTAATTTAAGAGTACCCACCTTGTGCATGTTTGCAGCAACAATAGGAGTAGTAGTAATTTTATAAGGAGACCAACGAAAAGAAAAAGACCTCGAGAGTGAAACCTGTTTCCTGCTCTCGAGGTCCGATTCCGTTGGAACTATCAAAACGTCACAGAAATCTAATTTTGGATTTGTATCGACTATCATGGCTAATCATGATCGACCAAAAACAAAATCAAAAATTACTCTATTGTCAATTCTTTTAACTTTTCTTCTTCTGGAAGAATCTTCATTAAAGTTATTTTCAATAAGACATCAATTAATCTACAGAAAAAATCCTTCTCATAGTTGCATGAACACTAGGATTAATTGATTTTAAAACAGGAAGAATTTCTCTTCTAATTTTTGATCTAGCTCTATCTGAATAATTAGAAGGATCAACAACAAAAGGGATGTTATGATTTTTTAAAATACTTTCAATTTCAATTTTTGTAAAATCAAACATGGGTCTAATTAAAGGAAGACCCTTCCAGTTGGAAATTTCCTTAATACCAATTTTTGATTTATCTACACCCCTTAAAGACTGTAAAATAACAGTTTCAACAAAATCATCACCATGATGAGCGGTCAAAATACAGTCACATCTGTTTAAATTTGCAAAGTCAAACAAGGCGTCGTATCTTGCCTGACGTGCCCTGTGATATATATTCTCTAAAGAAGAAAAATTAAGTTTAGCGGTACCAATAGGAACGTTAATTTTTTTGCAGAAATCAACACAAAAATCTTCGTCGTGTTTTGCCGATTCTCTTAAATTGTGATTGACATGAAAAGCAAAAAAAGAAAAATCTGCTGGAGTTGATTTTCTTTTTGAAAGAACACTAAGACCGGAAAGCAAAAGGCATGAATCTGGTCCACCAGAAAATGCTACAAGAGGACTCTTAAAGCCTTTTTTGACAACCGATTCATGCAGGCAAGAGATCAGCTTTGATCTTCTTAATTTTAATAGGTCTTTCATTTTTAAGAATGTCCCTAGACTTGAACATAGACATTATCTCATTTCGGAAACCATTGTCAACCGACATAAGCTCAAATTCGGGTATAAAATTTCTAGCATGATCATCAATGTTGTATGAATCAAGATCAAGCTCATACATCATAGAGCAATTTTCATGAGAATAAACTATCCTATCAAAATAAGACTTGCACCACCTCATGCACTTGATGCATGGCCTCGCCATCCTTATTTCACCCATTCTGTTAAATCTAAAATTTATTAAAGTTAGCTCTCTGTACGAACTTCTTTTGCTCATTTTAATTATAGCATCAAGCTCAGAATGATACTCTCCGAATTGATATCCATACTTAGTGGCTATGGGCTTAGTGTGATGAGTATTTGCACCTATTGATACTACTTGATTTTTTTCTAAAACAACAGATATATGCTTTTTGGGATGAGATATTTCAGAAACAATGCACCTAATATCATCCCAGGTTCTTTTGGAAAAACCAAGGTCTATAGAAAAGGTCTTTTTCATGTTAAATCGTAAAAATATACGATAGAAAAAATAGAAAGATAATTTATGTATAACGAACTAGAAAATGCAAATCTTTATTTTGAAATAATATCATCTATTTGTGAAGAAAGAAAATTAGATAAAAATAAAAATTTAATTATAGCAATAGCTTCAATAGATTCTTTAGATAAATTTTCTAATTTAAAAACCAAAAATAAAGCCCTAGTAAAACTAGCTATGGACAACGAGGGATTAGAAAAATTTGACAGTTTTGCAGACACAGTAATTAAACAAGCCCAATATCTGAATTTAATAAAAGATGTGGGAGTACTTGGAACGCTAGGTAGAGATGTAGTTGAAACAAGAAGAGAAAATGTAGAAAAGGGCCTAACCAGCCCAACAGGTCAGTTTTCTGGAACTGGAACAGATTTTTTAAAGGGATTTCTTTCATACATACCAATAGTCGGAGGTGGCATAGCCGTATACGAAATAATAAAAGAAATACAGAAAGAAAATCCAAGCTATTCTAAAATAGCTATTTCTTCACTTATTATAACTGCAGACGCATTTTTATTGTACTCGGTAGTAACTAGAGATAAAAAAAGACTTCCAATTGGATTTGGAGGTAAAGTCCTTGCAGGAATACTTAAAAAAATTAGAAAAGGACTGGAAATAACAAGAGTAGAGCAGGCTGCCCTAAACAAATTAGGGCCAAGTATTATAAAAGTTATAGACCAAATGAAGCCAAATATAGGAAAAATTATAGACAAACTTCCAATATCGCAGGCAAAAAAAGTAGAGATGAAAACCGAATTGCCAAAAGAATTCGAAATATTAAAACAAAAAATCAACGCTAGAACAACAGCTGGAAATTTAGCACAAAATGAAATTTTAGATACAATGAATCGAGTGTACGGATCGATTTCAAAAGGCACGGGAAAAATTTACACAGCAGCAGGAAATAAAAATTTTATACATTTAAATGGTGACACATTTTTAACTCCTGTTGCATTGAATCCAAACGGAACAGTAAAAGAATTTAATTTAATAAGATTAGAAAATGTTCCCGGACAAGGAGTAAGAGAAGTAGCAGGCTCTTCCACTACGGCAACTAACCGAATAGTCGCCCAGTCAGACGCAGCAATAGACATGATGACTAATCCAAACTGGAAAAATCCAGGTCTTAACATAGATGAGAGTCTATTGCCTCCAGCCATGCAAAAACTTTACAAACGGAATAGATCAATTTCGCCAGATACAGCAGCGACAGCAGGTGCGGTTGGAACTAGCGCTGCAATAGCAGGGGGTGTAGCAGGAGGTCAAGCAGCCTCATCAGTAGCTGGAGAGGTTGTCCGGGGAATAACTCCAGGTGGCACTGGTAATTTAGATTGGTCTCAAGACGCCGCAGGGTCATATTGATGAAAATATGCGGATATGACAATTTAGGTAATTTTTTAGAGGGCATAATGACATCTAAATCAATAGATGCATTTGGAAGAGTTTTAATAAAACTTAAATCTAATGATGGAAAAACACACGTAATAGTATCTAGATGCCCGTGTCAAATTGATACTAAATCACAAAATTTAGTACCTCTTAAAAAGAAACCAGCAGAGATACTTTTTTCTGGCTACATATATGAAGCAGAGCCAATGTATTTAAAAAAGCATATGGCTTTAGTAAAAATTAAAGAACCATTTGGAAAAGAACATAAAATTGTCGAGATACCACTATCTCAATTTTTTTATGTGGATAAGTAAAATACTTTTTACAAATAATGGAAACAAGAAGCTGTTTGAGAATCTCAAACAGAATGATATAAATATATTTATTGGCGCACCATCATCAGGTAAAACAAAACTCACCAGGGGTATGGCTCATGCATGGCAAAATTGCATAAATAACATACACACAGAAGACTGTGTAAAAATAGAAATCAGGCATTTAAATCTAACCTTAGGCGTACCAGATCCAGCTAACGCAAAAAAAATTAAAGAAATTTTTGTAACAGAAAATAATGATGTTTCGTGTGGAATACTCTACTATCCAGTTGAAAGAATAGTATTACCTCATGAAAAAAATACAGAGAAAATGTCAACATCAGCAAAATGTTTTTATAAAATAAAAAGTGATTTCGATGCACATTCAATAAAAAATTCAATTGTTATAATTGATGATTTTGATTTAAAAATTGACAAAAAACAAATAGAAGATTTTATAAACGGATATGCTACAAAAATTTTAAAAAATGATAACCAAATTATTATAACATGCTGTAGTGAAGAAACTACAGAGCATATATCAATTCCTTACAGAAAATATATTATATAATATTATTTACACACGGTTGTAAAATTGAGCCTAAGCTTTTTTGTGGTATAAAACCAAGAATTGCATTCGCTATACATGGGTCATAAAAGTGCACAAACTTATTAGCATTTGAAAAAATTGGGACGGGAACATGCGTCAAAAGTAAAAAAGCCCCATTGTAATAAAAATATCTTTTTCTTGTATTGTATTCATAAGAATCAAATCCCATAGAGTCAAAAACATGGGAAACATCATATGCCAAATCATCAAGTGATTTAACAGAAGAAACAGCAAGAACCACATTGAAGTCATCGTGAGTTCCATCTGCTATAGACAAAAATTCATGACAAGCCAGATATATTTGTCTCTTTAATGAATCAGATGATGATTCAGAAAAGAATTTTTTGTAAATATCATCAGGATCCATTTGTAATTATTTTTCGATCATTTTTAACAATATATTTAAATTAAATTGCCAATCTTTGCCAATTATATTATTATCTGAATAGGAAAATAAAATTTGACACAATCTAGAAGAACCGAATAGATTAGAAACAACAAGATCTTTTTGATTTTCAGTAAAAAATAATTCATCAATACAGTCATGCTCTTTTGTGTAGGTCATAATATTAAATTTATTTGGATCTGCATCTGTACCAAGAAGATCGTAATCTAAATGCCCATCAACTGTATCATCACACATATCTCCTCCGTTGTTAAAAGTGTGGAGAAGACCAAAATAATGACCCATTTCATGTGTTAAAGTTATATCATTTTCTTTTATTTTTGACACGAATACAAAAGAACCGGGCATAAGATACGGATGAGAAGAAAGACCAAGAATATTATAATCTACAACAAAACAAAAAAATAGGTTTATACTTTCTTTATTTTTTTCTGAAATAGAAACCATTTCTCTGTCCATACCATCAAAGCATTTAGATGAAATAAAATCAACAAATTTTCTATCTCTTTCTTCTTTACTGCTGCATTCTATTTCTTTTTTCAACAGACAAATTCTGTCTACTACAAAATTTAGGTTTATAAATTCAAATTTTTTAGCTGCAATAGCTAGTGATTGAGCTATTTTTTCAGGGTCCTGACATAAAAAACTTTCTTTTTTACCATCAGGATAAACAAAAATTAAAGACTCAACGTAAATAGATAATTTTATATAAATAGGTCTTTTTTCTTCTAGGCACCTTACAAGAGAAGCTCTTTTTGAAAATGAGCTTAATGAATTTTCTCCAGCAATTATTAAAGAATTAAATAAGCAAAAATTTATAAATACTAAAAATACTATTGATATTGTTTTACATTTACTATTCACAATTTAAATTTGTGAATAGTAAATAAAAATCCTTCTACAAATATTTTAAAATGGTATGTCTGGCAAAGATTTATCAATAGAAAACTCCAAATCTAACTTCGGAGCTTTCTTAATTTTTATTTTTCTATATTCATATTCAGCCATACTATACATATTAGAGACAGAAAGCCACTTCAATTTGGAACCACTTTTTCCATAAAATCTAACAGAAAATTCTTTAAGTTTTCTTTTAAGACAAGACTCATTTACCCATTCTTTTTTCGCAAAATTAAGAAGCTCAACAATAGAATCGTCTTGATTTGAAGATCTATGCTTTGAATCTGGAGCTACAGAGCAAAAAACAACCATCCAAAACATCTTAAAGAATTTCTTTTTATCACTAAAATCTATATCATCAAAATATAAAGAAATACCCCTTCCCCAATCAAGAGAGGAAATAAAATTGCCAAATATGTGCCCACATGAATGAGGCATATTTTCGTAAGCATTTTTATAAAATATAGAACCATAATTTAAAAATAAATTATTGGGACAAGAACCAGAAGAGTCTCTTAAACAAAAATCTGAACCGTTCCATTTAAAAAAAGTAGACAAATACACATAAGAATTATTATTTGTCATGTGTCTGTATAAATCTTTATTTAAAATTTCCTCACAGTATATTCCACAAAAGATTGGAGGAAGGAAGTTTCTACCCCATGAAGTCCTTCTTTTTGCAGAAGAATAACAAAGAGAAGATATCCTTTTAAGGCAATCAATAGTTTTAAAATTTTGCCTTAAATACATTTCATTACAGAAGTCATATAGGCCTTTCATTATTATTTTTTCTATTTTACTTATTGCCCAGAACTTTAAGGATATTAATTTTTTACTAGGTGCTAAAAAGTTACATTTTACTGATTTTAATTTCTTTATATGTTCCATACAAAAATCGGATATTTCAAAAGAAATTATATTACAAATTGAACCAAAAGACATCATGTGAGCCCTGGTGTTGTTAACCAAGACATTACCACTATCATACATGGAAACATCAAAATGCATGAATGGAACACGCACATCATCAAGGTTAAAAGACTTTATTGTGGGTATAAAAAGTCCGTCTACGGACTCAATTGTACTTTTGTTTTTTAACTCAAATGAAGAACAATACTCTTCCACATCTTCAATAGAAATATTGGAAGACCCTTCAATCAAAATTGAGAACTTAACCAATAAGGAAAGGTCTTCTTTATTGAAGACCTCTATATCTAGCTTTCTTTCAGAATGTTTTGAAAAGTTTATATCAAGATTGCAAAAATTCATTTTAAATTTTCAGAATACCAGAAATATGACTCTTAATTTTCTCTAAAGCAGAGATTGTCCTATTCTTGAGGGTTCCTCTGCTGATTCCAAGATCACTTGCTTTATCGTCAAGATTGCGGTCATCTTCGCCAATAACGTACATAACGCATTTGACCTCGACATCGGTAAGACCAAGAACAGATGGCTCATTCTTAACCATATCTATAATTTCAGAAGCACAAATGAAAGTATCTGACATTTTGGGTTCAACAAAAACCCCGGCGTCATTCGAACTTGACTTCTCAAAAAAGTCATTAATCAATTTTGCATGATTCTTGTTTTTAAGAATCAAATCTTTAAATGCATTGTTAAAAGATGTGTACGCGTATGTGGAAAACTTGTTGCTCCTAAAAGGATCAAACATTTCAACAGACTTGACAAGAGTACACATGCATTCAGATCTGGCATCCTGCACAACAAAATCAGAACACCTGAGCTTGCTGCAGAAACTCTCCACAAGAGGAATGTTCAAACAAACAAGTCCCGACCTGACCGCAAAAAGCATTTCAAAAATCTGCTTATCCGACTCTTCTTTAAAAACGACTGTCTCATGGCCTGAGGAAGAAACAGAAAAGCAAATACTCTCGATGCCAACGATTCTCAAAGAATGAAGCAAGCAAAAAAACTCAGTCTCTTCTTCTCTTTCAAGAACAAAAGAATCAGATATTTTGCAGCCATTTTTCCTGAGAGAAGAAAACCTATCTTTGAACTTGTCAAAAGAAAAAATCATCCTATCCCTGTCCCAAATTGAAAAATCAACTGGAACAGGACAGGCACGCCTCAGAGTGACAGCAACCCCCTGTCCATTGCTGATAAAATTTTGAATTTCAACGGCAGAACAAAACCCGAACGATGAGCTATTAGACATTCTTGGACCCAAAAATGAAAGATTGATTGTTTTAACGAAGAATCTCTACACTCTGTACAACAAACCCATTATACCAAAAGAGAGGTCTTTTGGGGAACGAAAACGGGATTTTCCATCAAAAAGCTAGATTTTTTCATAAATCCTTGTCAAACATAGTGATATGAATATTCCACATTGAAAAAAATTTGTCCCTGATGGGCTTTTCATCTTCAATTGAAGAGAAAGAACGATTACCAACAATTAATTTTTTGATTCCAACCCCAACTATATGCTTAAGGCAATTTTTACATGGCAATCCAGTTATGTACATTGAGCAACCTCTTAAATCACATCTGGCGTTAAGTATGGCATTCATTTCTGCATGAATTATAAAATCATACTTTTCCGGCCTTGTATTTGGAAGCTCATTGTCTGGACCTCCTGCTGGAAAACCGTTATATCCAGTAGATACAATCTTGTGAGAAGAATCTACGATCACACAGCCATGTTTGGTATTTGAATCTGGAGAACGAGAACTTACGGCTACAGCAAGCTTCATAAAATACTCATCCCAGCAAATTCTGTTCATTTAATGCCTTTGAACATATCTATCGGCAAAGTTCTTTCCAGCCTGATCGGCGTCATACTCCGGATTGTCTGAAACGCTTTTATTTTGAGATATATTTCTCAATGTTCTTATTTTGTGTTCAATCTCATGTCTAGTCACAAAAGCAAGCTGATACCTTAGCTCGTTTAATACTTTCATATAAAGATTTTTTATGAAATCAGGATCTTTAGATCTGTTAAAATCTGTTTGAACTGTAGGAGCCAAAGGCTTTTTAACGTAATTTTCAAATATTTTTTTTACATCTACGTGAATAGTGTCTCTTTCGGCATCAACGTAAACTCCTTTTTCTTTTCTTGGCTGGTATTTAGCAAGACCAAGAACATTAGACACAGGTATTGAAGAAACATTTATTTTTTTTATACCAGCTCTGTTTATCTCTGAATACAAAACTTTTACAACGTCTCTCATTATTTCCATAGGGTCTATCCTGAAAGAAGTTCCAGGTATAGTAAACACGGATATTCCCGGAGAGCCGACTAAAGCAGCTGCTTCTTTCACAAATTTACCATCTGATAATTTAAAAATGTTTCTCATATGTTTTTTATCGATATAAAAACGCATTCGTATCTTTCCCTACCATGAACACACTAAACAAACTACAGTTTTATTTCAAAAATAAAAAGAATGTCCTTCTTTCTGGGCCACACGGAGTTGGCAAGACATCAATAGTAAAAGAGGTATTCGAATCCAATGGCCTAGTAATGGGCCAGGATTGCCTTATATTCTCCGCAGCCACCATGGACCCATGGACAGACCTAATTGGAATACCATACCCTGTAAAGTCAAATAACGAAACAGAAGTAAAATATCTAAAGCCGTCTCATATAGATGAATCTAAGATACAGGCAATATTTTTTGACGAATATAACAGGTCTCACAAAAAAATAAGAAATGCTGTTATGGAGCTAATACAGTTCAAGTCCATAAACGGAAGAAAGTTTGAGAATTTGAAGGTTGTTTGGGCTGCCATAAACCCAGACGATCACGAAAGTCATACTTATGACGTGGAGCCCTTAGACCCAGCACAAAAAGACAGGTTTCACATCCACATAAAGATTGAAAACGAACTTTCTAGAGAATTTTTTATTAAGAAGTTTGGAAGTACTTGGACAGATTCTGCATTTGACTGGTGGGGTAATCTCCCAGAAAAGATAAAAGAACACGTCTCTCCAAGAAGGCTCGAATACGCTCTTGAAATATATTCAATCGACGGAGATGTCAAGGACGTTTTACCGGAATCATCACTCCCGTCAAAACTTGCACAGGCATTAAGCCAGGGCTCTCCAAAACAAAAGTTTATAAAAATAATAGAGTCGAATAATAGCAAGCATCTTAAGGAGTTTTTGAAAGATTTTTCAAATGTCCACTCAATAATGGATATTTTAGAAAACAATGAAGATGTGGCAAAAAAATGCATGCCTCATGTTCCAGTTGAGGCTATGGTTAATTTGGTATCGAGGTCCTACAAGATAAGGAAATTTATAGAAAATAGAATTAATGAAATAAAGCAAATACCCAATGAAGAAATCTACAAAATCACTGAAGAACAAAAAATGGCTATTAAAATAGTTGCAGACATGGCTAAAGTAGAAAGTGATAAAACTCTTTCTAACTGGGCGAAAGGAATAAGAAAGTCAATAATGCCTGGTTCTTCAATAATAGACGAAGAAACACTTACTGCAAAAGAAACCTTTCAGGCAGCAAAAGAAAGGTATAAGATAAAGGATAGCTTTTATAAGGGCGATATTTCTCAATTTATGAATAATAAAAAGTCGTATAATGAATACGACAAAAAACATTATTCAAATTGGAAGAATTCTATAAAAATAGGGAATACCTATGAAAGGGCAAGTGCTATTGCAGATCTTGCTAAAGAAAACAAATTTGACTACACCGACTGGCGACCATATCTTGACTGCGTAGAAGAGTATGTAAAAAGAAGCCAGAAAAAAACCATAAATAACTCTACAAACAAATCTAATGTTGAGTCAATAACCTCTTGGGCTATAGACAAAATGGTATTTGATGAAAATCTAAATAATTCATCTTACGAAATACAAGACAGAGAAAGTCAAGTTTTTCATGAGCTTGTAAACAGATACCCGAATGTGTTTGTTAAAATAATAGCTGATAGCATAGAGACCAATCATAGCTTTGGTCAGATTGAATTTACCCAAAAAGCAAAAATGTATGCAAACATTTGAGAACATATCTGTAGCAGATGTAATGAGAACTAGTAGATTGCTGGAAAATCATGATGTAATTTTCCATCAATTTTGGGAGCTTGGGAACCCAATATTCACAGAAGATATACCAACAGCATGTGTATCTTTTGATAAAAAAGGAGAATGCATAGACTTTCTTTTCAATCCAAGTTTTTGGAAAAATTTATCTGAATATCAAAGAGCTTTTATAATAGCTCACGAATGCCTTCATGTCTTTTTAAACCATGGAGCAAGAAGCATGGAAGAAAAAGACAAAGTACTAAACAATGTTGCTCTAGATCTTGCTGTAAACCATTCCTTGATAAACAATTTTGGTTTTGAAAGAGAAAATCTTGGTGAACTTTCAGACTCATTATGCTTCATTGATAATATATTTGGCAAAGAATCCAAAATGTCAGATGAAGAAAATTATGAATTTTACATGCAAGAATTAAAAAAGAATCCTGAAAAAGCAGATAAATTCAAATCCCTTGACTCTCACGAGTTTCTTGTTAGTTTTTCTGATTCAGAAAAAATCAAGAAGGCAATAGAAAAAGCAATTAAGTCAAACAAAATAAATCCTGAAGAATTAAAAAAGTTCCTTAACAAAAACAGCGAGAGTAAAAATAATCAGCCAGGAGACCAGGAATGGATAGATGAAATTATATGTTCAAAAAGACTGGTAAAACAAACAAAAAGCTGGCTTCGCGTAGTAAAAAAATTAGTTAACAAACACTGTAATATTGTATTTCAGGAAAGATGGGGAATGTATGACCACAGAAGAAATTCATTTTCTCAGCTTTTACCATCTGAAAAAATGATTCTTGATGAAAGCAAAGAAAAGATTAAAGTTGCTATGTTCTTAGATTCATCTGGAAGCTGCTATCATCTGGCAGAAACTTTTTTTAGAGCATCAGAAAGCATACCAAGAGAAACATTTGATGTTGAACTCTACAGTTTTGACACTAGAGTAAACAAAATTGGCAAAGATAGAAAAATTAAAGGCGGAGGAGGCACATCCTTTTCCTGTATTAGTAAATACATTGACTCCATGGGGAAAAAACCAGAACTGGTATTTGTAATAACAGATGGATATGGAGGCAAAGTAAAATGTACAAATCCAAATAAGTGGGCCTGGTTTTTGAGCACATCATATAAAGCAGATATCCCTCATGAGTGTAAAGTGTACTCCCTGAAGGATTTCTACGATGAATAAAATTACTTAGGCACTTCTGCTTGACCAGAAGACTTCATCTTGCTATTTTGATCTATGGCGTAGATTATTCTAACCTGTAATTCAGCAATCTTAACTTCGAGATCCCTGAGCCTAGTAGATATGTCAAGCAAAAGTGCCTTTTGACTAGAGTCTATTTTTTCTATTCTATCATTAATGGCAGAGTCGTATTCTGATAATTTTTTAATTTCAGAATCAAGGTACTGCATTCTTGAAGAGACAAGTGCCTGATTGGTCCAAAGAGTGCCAAAAAATACTGCAGAACTTAGCAAAATTGGCCAAAAAAACGATCCTAAATTTGTATATTTTTGTATAGAGTCTTCGGTATCAGAAGTTTCTTGTTTTTTCATTAAATGCCACCCTCCATTATAAATTTTTATAATATATAGAATACACCTTCTTAATAAATATTAATTTAAAGATTTTAGATTTATAAAAGATATATATTTAAAATAAAGATTCTTATCAATATTGTATAAAATTTGCATCATATTATTGTCATTGTCAGAATCATACTTATAGCTATGTATATGATGGAAACATCCATTCATATTTTTTAACTCCGTAACAAATCTACAGCTAAATTTACTATGAAGTATACAACAGCCCAAAAAATATTGTTCACATATAGCAGACATCATACCAACATTAGGACATTCACCTCTTGGAAGAAATGTGTTTTTAATACTTCTTAAAGATTTTATAGCTTCTTGATAATAATAAGAAAGATCACACCCTTTGTTAACACCCAAAATTGCAGCATTGGGGATTTGAATATGATATAAATTATTTTCCATTACCCTAGGCATATAAACACTATTTTTAACGTAAATATTTTTTATCATGTCGTGATACACTGAAGATAAACCAGGTTCCGGATGAAGAGAAAGAATGTTAGAATTAAAATTAAAATCAACACGTTTTTTAAACAAAATATCACAATCAATGTGAACAAAATTGTTTTTAAATTTGCTATAAGTTAATATTTTTGGCAAACAGAATAAATCATTTTTATCAAGCTTATTTTCATCCAAAATTTCATAATCATATTCTAAACCAAAAAAATCTTTAAATATCTTAATACCCAATTTATCTGTAGAAAAAATAATTTTTTGGTCATTAAATTTTTTATAACTTGAATAAGAGACAAGTTCTAAAAGAACATGCTTTCTTGCCAAGTTAATCATTTTATTTCCATAAAAATTATGAAAAGAAAAAGTTTTTATTAAATTAGGATTGCCCATATGGAGTAAATTTCATTTGAATATTTAATTCAGAAATAAACGCATTTTCGTAAGAAGAATAAAGAGTAGAAATATATTCATTAAATTTACTAAAACATTCATTACAAGTTAATTCAGATCCAAGAATTATATTAAATTTTATATCGACTGAACTAATTGCATCACAAGATCCCAAAGCAGATTCATATGAATCGCACAAAGTTATTCCTAGAGAGTCAGCGAAAGAAGAAGCATTACCTGTGGTATTCTGCAACATAGTAGGAAAAGTAGTACCACCGCCATCACCACTACTACTACTACTACTGCTGCTACTACTGCCTTTTCCAAACACAAAGCTGAAATCATTTCCACCTGGTATTTTAGATGAATCCTCTATATCATTAAGGAAAAGAACCGCATTTGAATCCTGCATAGCAAAAAGAGTGGATTTTCCTAATTTTGTTAAATAAGACTCTAAATCACCAAAATAAACAGAGCTTTCATCATTAAATGAAACATTGTTTGCACCAGATTTTTTAACATCAGAAAGATCATTTGAAGAATTTACACTCTTATACTGACCGCTATGGACTAGAATATTGCTATCCGAAACTAAAGTATTAGCTCCAGAAACTTTAATAGATACAGTAAATCCTTCTCTTTGTAAATATGCTATATTATTAGATATAAACTTTACATTTGAAGAAATACAAGACACTACAGATTCGTCATTTTTAACATTTGAAATACTCTTGAAGTACAAATAGTTATTTTTTGCTACAAGTATAGGATGTTCGTATGTCAATGTTAAATTATGAGATATTTTATAAAAATCTTTATCATATCCATAAGAAATTTCTTCAACAATTGCTTCTGATTCTCTTAATTGAGAGCTGCTGTAGTATCTGTTTGAAACTAATAGGTCATCAAAATTTGGATTGTTATCACTTTCAAAAGAGGAAGCGCTAAATACATAACCCTTAAGCTTTTGACCTATTTTAATGTCCTGAACGCTTACACCAAATCCCCCAGAGTCTAAAAGTATTGATCCAAATAAGAAGCACAATTCACTGCTACTGCTGCTAGATTCACTACTACTGCTGCTAGATTCACTACTACTACTGCTAGATTCACTACTACTACTGCTTGACTGACTGCTACTACTGCTAGATTCACTACTGCTACTGCTGGAACCGCTGCTACTACTGGAACGGCTGCTACTGCTGGAACCGCTGCTACTACTGGAACGGCTGCTACTGCTGGAACCGCTGCTACTACTGGAACGGCTGCTACTGCTGGAACCGCTGCTACTGCTGGAACCGCTGCTGCTACTGCTGGAACCGCTGCTACTGCTGGAACCGCTGCTGCTACTAGATTCACTACTACTGCTGGAACCACTGCTGCTACTAGATTCACTACTACTGCTGGAACCGCTGCTACTGCTGCTGGAACCGCTGCTACTGCTGGAATTGCTGCTACTACTGGAACCACTGCTACTGCTGGAATTGCTGCTACTGCTGGAAACACTGCTACTACTGCTGGAAACGCTACTACTGCTGGAGCCACTGCTACTGCTACTACTACTACTACTGCTGTAACTACTACTACTAGAAGAACTTGGCCAATCTATTTCTGGAGCCCAAGTCATATCATTTGACTGAATATCATCATAAGGAGGCTTAATAGTACATTTAAGTGTGTGACTGTTGGAGGATATATCCAAGTGATATATCTTTCCTCTTCTAATTGTATAAAATTTACCATCTGTGCCGCATTTTGTTAAACTAAACTGTTCAGAAAAACTGCCCGTAAAAAGACTCTCTACATTTATTACTGGAATAGCTGAAACGACGGCTTCAATGTCCGTTGGTATTCCAGTTATTTTTGCAACTCTTGATGATGAAGTGATATAACCGGTTGTTGGATTTTCTGGCCAATCAATATCCATATCGCCGTTACCAAAGGTATAAAAGCTGGGCTGCTGACTAGACTGATAACCTATCCTCCTAACATAGCCATGATCTGGATACCTATTTGGATCTATTGCGTAAACAAATAAACCCTCAACGAATAAATACCAATTGTCGTAATACCAGCAAAGATGAGGAGTGGTGCCATTCATTCCTGCATCTTCTTTAAAGTAGAATGTGTTTATGAACAGTCCAGTTGTAAAATCCCAAACGTACATTCTTGAGCCATCGTGACCAACAAGCTGACCAGTATTCCTGTTAATGGCTATGCCTATAATCTTAGTTGACGGCGGAGAAGTCTGCAAATTAAGAGTACTTAACACATGACCATCACTAAGTCTTATCTTCAAAAGTATGCTTTGAAAGGACACATAAGCAACTACATATACATAATCATCTGTCACTCCAGAAGAACTACTGGAACTACTACTGCTGCTAAAACTACTACTTGAACTTGAACTACTTGAGCTGCATGGCTCTTCCTCATCTTCAACCCAAGAAACACCATATATTCCAAAATTGTCACCTCCAAAATATTTCTTACCAGCCCAAGACATATTAAGTATTTGTATAAAATCTTCGGTTTCAAAATTAACAAGCCATATACTCTTATCTGTAGTTGCATACCATTTTCCATTACTTCCAGATTTTCCAAGTCCCCACATCCACGGACTTTCACTTTCAGTGTCAAAAATACCCTGATCCGGAGTTGAACTAAAGCTATTTACGTCAATGCCTAATGCTCTTCTAAATGATTGTATAAATGCTGCATAAACATCATTAATATTGTTTGGCCAATCAGTGTCAAGGTCTCCAGTAGAAATACCAGGACTATTCCTAATCTTAATTCCACTTTTAGTGCTAACGTCGATGGCGTACAAGCCATTGTTCCCAGAAGATAAACCCATGCACAAGAATTTATTACCAGAATGCCAAGCCAAGCTGCTACTAATAATTTTAGTAGAAGGATTTTCAGGATTTAATCTATTTTCCCATACATCTGATATTTGGCCGTTAAACCTGTTCCATAAATATATTTTTTGTGCTGGCTGATTTGTTATTCCATATAGATTTCCAGATTCTCTATGGAAGGCTATATCAACTATTAGATCTTTTAAGCCGTCTGTACTATTTGTTTGTAGAATTACTGGAGTACCAACGATTTTTGCAAATGTAAGGTCTATCTTGGCTAGATAATTAGTTTCTGTGTCTAAATTTACCACAACAACGTAAACATAGTCGTAACATGTACTTATTGAACTGCTTGAACTTGAAGATGAACTCTGAAGCTCAGGCGGACATTCACAAACATCATCACAATATTTTATTTTCGCATCCCAAGAAAGTTTTGATTCATTGAAGGGTGAAGTAGACCCAGATATTTCTGAATTATCAAAACTTGGATCTTGATTTTCATAAAGCTCTTCATCAACGCAATTTTCTAGAACAGCCAAATATAGCTTTCTATAATTAGGCAAAGAAGGATCAGTAAGATTAACATTACTTTGATCAAATCTTATCTTTCCAGACAAACTTATATATTCGTTAGAGACAGAGCCAGTAGACTGTATAAGGAATGGACCACTATATACACCCCAGCACCAAGGATTTTGAACATCATTTTTCCATGATGAAGGCTGAAAATTATTTAAAGAAATAGGATTATAATTATTAGAAGTTGGCTCTGGAATAACCTGAGGAACCCAGTATACACACTGAGTATCCGCTATAACGGGAAGATTTTTGTAATCCCAGTACTGATTAAGATTTCCATCAGAACTAATAAAATGGCATCCCTTTTCGTTTTCTTCCTCACACAACAATGGATCATCAATTTGTCCATTCTGAAAACCTCCGCTAGAAGAATCTTGCCAATTATTGCCAATAATAAAATCATTATAATAATTTTTAACATCGTCAGACACAAACATCTCAGTTGGGATATTTCTTTGACCTTCAAGATTTCTTCCCCAGCTTCTTACAGTTCCGTTTGACAGCTCAACAACAGAATGCCATCCTCCTGCACTTATTTTTACAACAAAACCTAAATCTGAAGGGACTAAAGACTGATTAAAATTTTCTTGGAATATACAGTCTGCGGGATCTCCTGTTTCGCCTGCTCCCCAACAAACAACGGTTCCATCGGACTTAAGAGCCATAGTGTGGAACATGCCTGCAGAAATGTCAATTACTCCAGAAAGTCCTACGGGGACAATTGACTGACCGTAGTCATATCCAAAGCCATTGGGGCCATAACTTCCACCACAATTAAGTTTTTCTAAGCCTGCACCCCAACATACAACGGTTCCATCTGATTTTAAAGCCACCGTATGAGCAAAACCAGAAACCAATTTAGTCACATCGATTAATTCAATTCCATTAATTTGCACAGATTGGCCAGAAGGATTACCAACAATTTGATCACTAAACGGACCAGTGTAACCATCAAGCCCCTCTGGAGAAAATCTTATAGGTTCACCTGAAGCATCCGTACCAAGACATTGTCCATGACCGTTCCATCCCCAGCAATAAACTTTTCCCGACTTAACAACACACACATGATAAGCCCCGGATGAGACGTTTGATATGCCAGAATTAACCAACCAAGATGGTATACAGCAATTTTTTGCACCATCTCCTATACCATCATAATTACAACAATTAGAATCAGCGGGAACATTGCCAAGACCCCAAACCGCAATAGATGAATCATTTTTAAGAACTATTATACTGCTATTTTGACCCAAAGAGGCATCCAGTGCATCATTAATAACACTTCCAAAATAAGATACAGAAACAGATCCATCACTTATACATTTATTATCTGATGGACAAACAGCAGAGCCATCGCATTGAATGAAATTACCATTTACATCAGTTCCAAGAGAATGAACAGATGAGCCCCAAGATCTTACAGTTCCATCATGCATAATAAAGAAAATAGAACTTCCCATTTGGGTGGAAGTATTGCTTCTTATTACTTTGTTTACTCTAAAAGCTCCACTTATTGGCATATTTTTGTCAATGTCAACAGAGCAAGTATGAGGCATATTGCTCGACCTTATCCATCTTCCACAGTTGAAAGATATCAAAGTGTCATAAGTTCCAGATGATATGCAAGTGATGTCATTGTTTATTTTTCCGGAAAGCACCATAAATCTTGCGGAACCACTGTATATATTTATATCAAGACAAATCTCACCATTCAAACAAGAGCCATCATCTGATATTTGTGCGTGACTTAAATCTATTTCGTAAGTTTTAAATCCACATGCCACGCAAGCCTGTTGACCGCAGCCAGAAACGTCTATGCTGTTGCTCAGCTGAATCTCACATACTTGGGGATCTGCATCAAGAGAAGAACTTGAACTACTACTAGAAGAACTTGAACTTTGAATATTACAACAACCTTCAATGTCACAAAGATACAAAGAACCATTCCAGTCTATTTCATAACCATCCTGTGGAGTGCCGCTACTACTACTGCTACTGCTACTACTGCTGTTTGGATCACAAGAAGCGATATTATCCCTTAAGTATTCTAATGCCTTTTTAGCATTAAGTCTCTTGACAGTAGATGTCCATGGAGAACCAGAATTTCCATCATTATTTATAACTATATCATCTCCTGTTTCCATTACAATTCTTCTTAATTCCATGGCGGGAAGACAAGGCCTGTAGGAATGCATAAGAGCAATAACGCCAGCGACAATTGGAGTAGAGTAGCTTGTTCCCTGAACAGAAATATAGGCTTCATTGCTTGTATCAGTACTGCCACCTCCATTCTCCCTAACTAAACTCCTGTATATTCTAAATTCTACACGCTTACCGTTGAAATTCATTCCGTCTATATATATAGCATTTAAACTTATGTCTGAGTTTACAGATCCCTTAACATTATATATATTAAAGTAAGGCAATATGGTTTTCGTAACAGCTTGACAATCACAATCGTTGCCTAGCCAGGGAGAGCCGTATAATGAGCCCATATTACATGTGTGCATGGATTCAATAGTTGCCTCATAACCTGGGTTATTGTCTTGTTTTAATTTTCTACCAGAAATATTTCCCAACAAATACTGATTTTGCAGCCACTCCATCATTTCATTATTAAAAGGCTGACAAAAACCCGAATAAGGCCTGCACGCAAGACCATGATTAGGACCTATCGATGCATCACTAACCAAAATAAAACCACCAGGAACCTGTATTGGACCTAATCCCCACGAAAACAAATCACCATCGGAGTTTATAACAACATTGCACGTACCAGAAGAACTTATTTTAACAATTTGTCCAATATCTGGAGGTATTTCACATTGATCATTGTCATTAGAGCCCCAGCATATAACAGAACCGTCTGCTCTTAAGGCACAAGAATGTTTAGATCCAGCAGAAACAGCTATGACATTTACAAGACCAGAAGGGACATTGCACTGACCAGAAGTATTCAGTCCCCAGCAAACTACGGTGCCATCTGCTTTTAATACTATAGTATGATTCTCTCCTGCATAAACATCCAAACAAGAACCTAAACCAGAGGGGACAGAACACTGACCGTTAGAATTATTTCCCCAACAAGAAACTTGATCATTTTGCAAAAGAGCCACAGAATGAGACTTGCCTCCACGAACTTTAGTACAAGGACCTAAGCCAGAAGGGATATTGCACTGACCAGAAGAGTTTTCTCCCCAGCAAAAAACAGATCCGTCTGATTTAACTGCGATTGTAAAATTGTATCCAGCTGATATAAAAGAAACACCAGAAAGATCAACTGGAACATTGCATTGGCCAAAACTATTTGGACCGCCCCAGCAATAAACTTTGGAATCTTGAGCTAAAATTACGGAATGGGAAAGTCCACAAGCAACTTGAATGGCCATGTTGGAGCTTCCACCCGCAGATATTACATTCTGAGAAGTAGATCCTGAATTGTCTGAACCCCATCCAGCAAATGACTTTGTAGAAGAACTAGGATAAAGATATATATATTTTCCATCTGTTGTGAGTATATCAACCCCTGGTGCCCATATGTTTACATGATCAGAGTCGCCATAATTGGAAAAACTAGCCTTATTATCATCAATGTCAGTTGCTCCAACATGCAACATATTGTTGGGAACCAGCCAGTCATTAATATTTTTTGATTCGTTTCCAGCAGACACAACCAGCAATACATTTTTATCAATTAAATAGTCGGTTAAATCCTTCATTGGTTGATAAGTTTGAGGCTGGAATCTAAGGAAACCAAGGCTCATACTAACTACTGGAGTTTTAAATTCACTCGTAGAATTTAAATCTACAACTCTTTTAATTGCCTCTGCGCAAGTACTTAATAAAAAGTTTGCACTACTTGTATAATTTGCCCTGATTGATCTTACTTTAATATTTGGAGCAGTACCAGAAACTCCAATAATATTATCACCTTTGGCACCTGCGCAACCAGCGCACTGCGTTCCATGATGAGGAAAAAAATTAACATCAGTGTTGTGTACTATGGCACCTTGCGACCCCTCAAAAAGCTTGCTTAAAGCATCATATGATGGCAGTTTTTCCAAATCTGGATTGTTAAAGTCTATTCCAGCATCCACTATCGTTACAGCAACATTAGGATTTCCTCTTTCTATCTCCCAAGCACCACAAGAATTTATTTTTTCATGATGCCACTGCTCACCTATCTTAACATCATTAAGACAACCTACAGCACTATATGATGCAGAAACATTTTCAGAAACATACTCAAATCCACCAGTTCCAGTAAGCTCATTTATAAAATCGTTCATTGAAACACCATCTGGAACAGGAACCGTAAACCAATTTAATCCACTAGAAAAGTTAACAACACCGTATGTAGATATCTTTTGTACAGCTTCATCTCTCATAACTCCAAGATCTGCAGAATTTGGAGAAGCAATTATATCAGAAATTTTCTTTAATTTTACTATTACAGAATTTAATACTTTATCAGGAGAAACTCTATTAATAATTGAAGAATTTATGTATTCATCAGAAGAGATTATTTCCGGATAGGAAGAAAGATAAGAAGATTTTACATCTTCACTAGATAACTGACCTGGATAAGAAGAACAATTTTCAAGTACTGCAAGATATATTTTCTTATAATTTGGCTTTGATGGATCTCTTAAATTTATTTGAGTTTCATCAAATTTTATACTAACAGAAACAGATGGCGGATTTGTAGAAAAACACCAATTTTCAAAAACCTTATCACCATAAGATGAATCTACACAGCCACTATCAGAAATTATACATGGGTGAGAATAATCCCAGTATTCATTAATTAAACCGTCCTCACTTATATAATGAAGACCTTTTCCGTTTTCTAAAATACAATCATCTGTGTTGGCAAGATTGGTATTGGCAAAACCATCCTCGCCAGGAACTCCCCATCTGTTATTTTGTAAAAAATTGTTATATATTTGTGCCAATCCACCATTCTGAAGCTCAGTTGGAACACTTGACTGGCCAAACTGATCAGAGCCCCAGCAAACAACAGTTCCATTTTCATATAGAGCAGCAGCATGCTCCATGCCTGCAGATATATCAATTATTCTATTTTGTGGAGTTGAAAACGGACCAGGAAAATCACACTGACCTTTATTATTGCTTCCCCAGCACACAATAGTGCCATCATTTTTAAGTGCAACTACAAATTCGTTTCCGCAACTTACTTTAGAAACTCCAGAAAGCTCGACGCCATTTATTGTTACAGGCTGACCAAATAAAGTTTCGTTTCCAGTTATGGGCAGTCCGTCATTCGATGTACCAAGACACTGCCCTCTATCATTCGAACCCCAGCAATAAACCCTACCAGCCTTTAAAGCACAGCTAAAGAATCCACCAGCAGACAACTGTGAAACGTTATCTAATATAGAACCCCTGAGTTTTACCGGAATCATTTGAGAATTAGAAGTGGAAAGCAATGATCCATCTGCATTATCTCCAGTTATAATAGAACCAGATTCATCTGTTCCAAAACACTGACCATAAATAGTGTTGCCCCAACAATATACCTTACCGTCTGATTTTCTTGTAACAGTGTGAGCACCGCCAGCTGCAACTTCTAATATACCGCTAAAGCCAGGACCAGGTATGTTCTGCTTAGACCTGTTATCTCCCCATGCAACAACCAAACCGCCATCAGTGAGAGCAACACTATGATAAAAACCAGCAGAAACAGAAACGACGTTTGTCAAACTTGCTGGAACAGAAGTCTGTCCAAAAGAAGCATGAGAACAGCTAGCTCCCCAAGAAACAACTTTTCCGTTATCTTTTAATGCCAATAAATGATGGCCACCACAAGAAACGACTGAAACATCATCAAGACCATATGGAATAGAATTTTGACCACACGCATAATCACCCCATACTCTTATTGATTTACAAGAAGACGCAGATGCTGCAGTAAATCCACCTCCACAGGAAACTTTGGTGGCTCCTGGAGAAAAATGCCCCCTTATAAACATGAATCTTGCAGATCCTTTGTTTACGACAAATCTTGCACATATTTCACCGCTTAAGCACCCTCCAGAGTTTGTAGACAAATCAAAAGAAGATAGATCTATAGAATATGTTTTGAATCCACATGCCCCACATGAATTCTGTTCGCAGCAGTTATTAAAATCTGGAGAAACACATCTGTTTATATCAATCCATTTCTGGTCATTAGGGTCAACGGGATTATCAACAGAATAAGAGTTACCAAGGAACAGCGGATCACAGGATTCAATTTCACACGGACTTTCACCGCATATAAAAGAAGTTTTACCAGATTGATCTTCACAATTTATAAGCTCAATACATTCACAAACGTCCATAAAATCGTCTGGAGTATATATGTGATTGTGTGAAGACTTGGCTCTAAAGCAAAAATTTATTCCATTATTACTAGTAAGCTTACTTGATTTCTCTATGAAGAAATAAGAACCGTCTGAATTGAAAAACTCAACTACTGGAGTACCGCCATCTTCATTGTAAATAAGCCTATAAGGAGATGGAGAGCTTTCAAAACTCCATTTAATTTCAAAATTTTCAAAAGCAAGTAAGTCACAATTTGCGCAATGAGAAATTATTGTATTATTAAAAAGGCACTGCTCTATCAGATAATTTTTATTATTTAAGCATCCAGTGTCGAATATTTCACTACAATAGCCATAGGTCACAGGGTCTTCAAAACCTATTATCCTGCTACTGCTTGCACCATATGCAATAATTTCAGCTCCTCCTACTGAATCAGAACACTGATTTACGCATTCCTGCCCACTGCAAGACAAACAATCCTTTTCACAGCCAAGACAAGAAATCTTAAGAGAACATGCATTATTTTGAATTTCCTCTTCAGAACAAGTCGGGAACAAAACTACTCTTATTTTGTAATCCCAAGGAGAACCTGAAGCTGTTGTAAAATTAGATGTATCTATTTTTATAGTAGCGTATATTTTATTTTCATTATCATCTCTGTATACCCAAGCCTTGCTATTTTGAGTGGGATACGACCTGTTTACGGTAGATTCACATCCTGTGTCTAGAATAATTGCAGTTGGTGGGCAGTCAAAAACTATACCGTCTCCGCATGGTATATCAGAACTACTGCTACTACTGGAAGATATACTACTGGAACTACTATTATTTACTGAACTTGAGGAAGAAATTCTGCTACTACTTGAACTATTACTACTACTAGAACTTCTTGAGCTACTGCTGCTAAAACTACTACTTGAACTTAATCCATCATCACTGCTACTGCTGGAGTTGCTAGAGCTACTAGATCTACTAGAACTACTAGAAACACTAGAACTACTAGACCTACTGCTTGAGCTGGAAAAAGAACTACTACTGCTACCGCTAGAACTACTACCGCTAGAACTACTACCGCTAGAACTACTACTAGATGAGCCATCCAAAGCTTGCACTTCTTCTAAGGCTTTTCTTGAATTTATTCTTTTAACATTTGCGGAATAACCACCTGGACCAGTTATCGGGATGATATCGGCGGAGGATTTTAATATATCCTCTATCTGCTGGCATGTTATGTCTGGTTTTAGTGATATCATTAAAGCTGCAAGACCAGCAGCATTTGGCGAAGAAAAACTTGTACCACTTACAGATGCATACCCGTTATTTATTGCAGCAGAAGCCCTAAGGTCAGCCTTTTGATAATCAATATTTAAAGATGGATGACCCTCTATCGTAACAGGATTATTAACAAGATCACTGCTCCACGATGTACCAGAATTTCCTTCTACATTAAATAAGAACAAACCAGAAGTTCCAGTTGCAGTCTGATACCCGCATTCACTCCAAAGACGGCAGCTGTTGTAGTAGCGTATTGTTGCCTGATTAACAACTCCATTAACTGTTTGCCTGATTTTTTTCCCAACTAAAGAATCACGGTTTTGATCTAAATATTGTATTATTTCATCTATTCTTTCCTTATTGGAAGCGCTACTACCTGGAGTTACGTAAAATCTTAAAGTTCTTCCAAATGTTGTAAATATTGAAGAGCCAGGAGCATATATGTCAACGCCGTTTCCAAAACTAGAACCTGCACCTGTATCCTGATTAAAAATAGATCTAGCATCTACGGAATTTGTAGACCCAACAACTATTACACTTGCAGGAGTTGGTGAAGATAAATTGGTTGATGTATTACCGGCTGAAAAAAATATTTGGCAGTTTTTTGTTCTACAATAAGAAGCGGTAGTTTCTATTGTAGCATAAAGGCTAGGACTACCCATATAGCTGTAGCTTATGTTTATTACTCTTGCACCTTCATCAGCTGCTTTTATACAAGCCCAAGATATATTGGACCAGTTACCACTACCCGTAAACAAATTTGAAATTTTGAAATTTCTTGTTTTTATAGATTTTGCAGTACCAGAAACACCCTTTCCATTTGCCCCAATTGCACCCGAACATCCGACTACGGCAGTTCCATGCTGGCTCATGTCTCCGTTGAAAACTACAGTGGGCCTTCCATCTTGCGCTGTACCGCCTTCTTCTCCTCTTGTACCAGAAACAGCATTATAAGCAGGAAGTCTATTTGCCTCTAAATCTTCATGACCAGTATCAATTCCTGTGTCCATAATGGCCACAACAACCTGATTGTCTCCTGGCTCTATATCCCATGCGGCACAAGATTCCATAGTGTCGTGATGCCATTGATTGATTAATAATGGATCATCTGTGCAATTGGCAACAGGATATCCAACAGGGTCCTCAATAACCCAATCAAAAGCTTCAGTTGATTTTAATTCATTTATATATAAATCTACATTTTTTGATTCTGGAACTTCTATTAGGTATTGATCTATTTGAGATACATAATCTTTAACTGAGCCCTCTTCTATTTTAAATAATCCTAAATTTCTTTTATTGTTATATTCTGCCAAAGAAACTAAGCCGTCATTAGATTTAAGTTTTGCAAGAACTCTTCCACTTTTAGGAATATCTGGTATATTTACGGGCTCTTCTTCTATAAAATTAAGTAAAAAATTTGATCTAAATGTGGGGTCACACGCTGGGCCATAATTTATAAATTTTGGATGTGGCAAACTGCCAGGAGGACTAAAATTGTAGTATTCTGGATTGCAATACCCATCAGCAAAAGACAGGTTGCAATAAGATTTAAAATTTGAATACAAAGGACTAGACGGATCAGGTTGAGTGAAACCATAAAGAGGAGACCTAATTATATTTGTATTTGACTCACTAGCTCTGTCAAAAGTAGATAAAACAACCATTCTACATGGATTTGATGCTTCAAACTCAAAACAGAAATAACCGTAACTATTATTATTACACACTACGCCATCTCTAACATCAAGTATAACTTCAACTGGTTTTTTTAAATTTTCTCCATCAAAGTTAACCTCGTCATAGAAATCAAAAGAACATCCATCTGGATTATTTTGACAGGCAACATTTGTAAATTCATGGATAAGTTTTCGATGCACATATACTAAATTGTTTAATATATTTATGCAACAATTTGCCCAATAACCTAAATACTGAAAATATTCTAGAGAAGAGGGAAAACTAGAATCAAAACGCCTTGGATTGCTAAAATTTTCTAGACAATCACTTGTTATTCCAGACAAAAGCAAATCATCAAAATATATAAAATATCCCTCATCTTGAGGAGTCACAGATCCAGAAGGAAGAATTAAAACCTTATTAAAAAAACCGCTAGCCAGAGGCTCAGAAGACTTGCTAAAATACAAATCCTGGGTGCTATCTGAACATTTATATAAACATAATTTTATGAACAAACCAGAATTATGATCTGCAAAAAACTGCTTAATGGCATCAACTATTGTAACCTGAGAATTAAAAACAGAACTTGGAGAATCCGCTAAAAGAGAACTTACGTTTACAAATTGAGGAACATTTTCCAACTGAAAACCGTCTATATACCCAGATCTAATAGACTCTTGTCTTAATATTATTTGTTTTTTAAGAAAATCAAAAACATCCTGAATGCCAGACGCACCCATACCCTTAAGATTTATATCACCAGGGGTCTGTATAAAATTACTATATTGTGTCTGTTCAAACGGATTTTTCATACCATTATTTACTTTTATCGGTAATTTAAACCTACTGTATTCAGTGTGTATAAATATAACTATATTTACTCTAACTTATAATTTAATTTTGTAAAAAATTGAAATCTACCTTGTTTAATGTCAAACTTCCAGTTTGCAAATTATTTATTGTAATGTCAGAAGATATTTCTGAATCTAAAGACGGATTATAGTAAGAAATACCGTTATTGAAGTCTCCTACATGCACAACCTTATTTTCACAAATAACGCTATTGTCACCTGAAATTTTAATAGAAACTGTGACTATTTGCCTTTTTACGTTCTTAAAGCTAGAAACTGTAGTTAGGGTCAAGTCTTCTTTCACCATTGTATCTCCTACAGAAACATACTGAGCTGACTTAAATCCGTAATATCTTCCTACTTTTACAAGAACAGGATGATCTCCAGAAAGAAGCATTCCATCTATCTCAACTCCTCTGTCTTCAAATCCATAAGAAACTTCAGAAACAATAGAATTTTTAATATACCAATTAGTCTTATTAGTTAATTTCCATCCTCCGGAAAGATCTATGTAATCAGGATTTTCCGCTATACCAGATTCATTTTTGAATACAACAGACTTCAAAGTATCACCAACTTTCAAGTCTCCAGCCTGCACATACTCTCCAGAAGAATTCATAATTCTTGTGCTCATGCCGAAACAAAGTTTCCTGTTACACATTCTGTCAATAAGATCTTTAATATAGTTTTCAGATGCGTCAATAACTACTTCATAAAGTCTATTTGATTTGTAAGTTCCGTCTTGATCTAGTCCGCAACAATTATTTCCCGTATCCCTAAAAACAAGAGCATTCATGGTGTCAAGCGCAATCAAATTATCATATGACAATGCACATGTAAATTCAGAGCCATGATTTATTATTTTAAATTCTGAACTCTTACAAGATTGATAAATATGGGCAATAGACGGCGACTGGCCTGCTGGAACTTTTGCGTAATTACAACCCTGAGGACACGGCTGATCAAAACAGTTTCCAGAAGTTAATCCAGCTAGCCATGTACCAGAAGAACTATTGCAAGAGTCACATACACTTGATCCAGTTCCGCATGGAACATACTTTATTCCTATTTGATAAGAAGCAGCAGATGCGTTTTGTTCACATCCAGGGAAGACAATAATTCTTATTTTTGCTCCTGAGGCACAACCGTTTTTACCACTTGGCCAAATTCCGTCAGGGAACATTGTTTCATCTATTTTTATACAGAATCTTCTTGGTGCACCAGTGGCAATACATCCAGAATCAAATATTACATTAGAACTTCCTGGGCTGTATGCACTTTTTCTTGTTGCTGAAACATAATCGTTACTTTGAGCGCTATAAATGTTGTTAAAGTCACTGGGACTCCAGAGATAAGGATGCCCCTTATAAAGATTCATTAATTTTAAAAGATCAACACTGTATTTATTATATTGAGTATATCTTCCATTTATGTCAAAAAGATTAGAAGGTTGAGGTATAGGAGCAATGCGCACGTTTGCACCAGCCTGATTGTTAAACCTAGGACCTCCAAGATTTTTAAATGAGTCAACTGATGAATTGTTAGCACAGTCTGTACATTCAGAGTTTACAATTCTACTAGTTATGCAGTCCCAATTGGCTCTTACAAAAGAGAATCTTTGACCTCTTGTAAAATTAAAACCTAGAACATCACAACCGCCAATATTTTCTGTAATTTGAGAACCAGGTTGGGTAGTAATACTTGCTATAGTTGCAACATTTGATCCAGAATTAGGAGGCAAAATTCTATAATAATGCAGAGCGGGATTAATTCTTATCATTAGATGGTCCCAAGGACAAGCCTGATTTATTCTCGCTCCAAAACTACGGAACAATCTACCTCTGTTGAAAGACGCCATGTCCAAATCTGAAGTACCATCCCAACCAGAAGAGAAGAAATTGTTGTAAGCTGTTGTCAACGGAACACTGTTATTAGCATCTATCTGGTTAAGATATTTTATATATTCCATAAATCTGTACATCCATACGGAATTTGAAGCATATCTATAATTCATTGCATTAACACCGATACAAGTAAGAAGATGGTCAAATTTTTTGTATATTTCTATTTGATTCAAGTCTGAATTCAGCCACTGATTGAAATTAGTGTATGGTAAGCCATTGACAAATATATCAAAATTACCTGCATTGCATTGGAAAATACAGTTGCTTGGGAAAACTACAGATAACACATCAGAAGCAATTCCAATTTTGTATAGATCTCCAAAGTAACATCTTGAGGTAAATCCATCATAATTAAGTTGCGCAAGGACAGGAGAAGGGGCACTAGAATCAATTGCATTGATACTCCAAAGAGGATATTTTGCCTGATCTTCAAGTGTCCACCAATTCCAGTACGTTTCAGAATTTAGTGCATAAAATATTGAATTAGCACTTGCTGTACTTGGAGTACCAGAACTAAGATTTGTATAGACTGTGTGATTAAATGGTGTTTTTGTTGGTTCCGCCAAAACACCACTTTCATTTACTGAAGCAAATCCAAGAAGCGGTAACTTAGTTGTTGAATCGGGCAAGAATCTTGTATCTGTAGATGACAAACCGTCTAACCCATTTATATTTTTTATAACATCGTCTATCGCATAGAAAGGAGAATCTCCTGGCTCTATTGGGTCACTTGAAGAACCAGGAACAAACGGCGGAACAAAGTGTACGCTTCTATTCTTGTCCCATGTAGTAATAACAACTCTAGATGGAACATTAAAAGTTTGCAATTCCATGCAAAGTGTGCCAAATCTAAGTTTATCTGCGGGATCCATAGGATCTTTTGTACCGTTTCCTCTATATAATCTGACATACTGTCCATTAGCTTGATCACCGCTTCCGTAAAGAAAGCTTACACTTGCGCTACACTGCAAAGCCTCGGAAACATCAACAACAGCCTCTGTCGGTCTGCCATCAAACCAAGTCAAACTTTGAGGAGCCAAAACAGGACCACTGATTGGCTCAGAACAAGAAGTAACGCTTCCCGTGCCACCAGGGAATCCGGTGCCAGTTCCATATTCACAAGTACCCGGAATGTCTGGATTACACCCATCACTAGGACCAGAATAATAATTATTACTGGTAAACGTATTTACTTGTCCATTGGCACAATCACATACAACAGGAGGAACACTAGTACATCCACATAAAGAGGGATTGTTGTTGTCGCAACACTCGTACCATGTTTGCAAATTAAAAGAATTGAAATCAAGAACATTTGATAGCCCCTCGGAATTAAAACCAAATATTGGATATTTTTCCGTGTCCGTACTGCTATTAACCCACGCTCTTCTGAAAGCACACATTGACTCATCATGCAAATATATAGACGTTATTTTAATTTGATTTGACACGCAAAGTTGTCCAGTAGATGATATACTACCCTGATAGGCAAATGTAAAGTACTTGGATTTGTAAGGACCTGATGCAGAACACGAATCCTGGAAAGCACCGTCATTTGAATTGAATACGTTTTGTCTGTTATTATTTGGATTTGTAAATCCATCATCAAACAAAGATTTAAAAGATTTGGCAATAAACTGTGAACATAAAGTTCCGAGGAATCTTGGAGTGTTTTGACCGCAGTTACATATACTATATACTCTTATAGCATAATTTTCATGGCAAGAAAATTCATTAAGTACGTCGCAAAGAAGTGGATTATTTATGTTGTCAACATTTGCACAACGGAATGGAAGAGGATCAGTTTGAATACAAGTATTTCCTGTAGCGAAAGTAGGTCCAGACCCTGGCGGGCACACTCCGCATAACAATACAGAACTGCTGCTTGAAGAACTAGAGCTTGATGAACTAGAAGAAGATGGGCAGACGCAATTTGTGTTGGCAAAAGAAACTAAATCTCCGATGTCTACAGGGATATTTGCTCTTTTTCCAAATAAAGACCATCCAGATCCAGTGCATATAGAATCAGTTTTGATTACAAATTTTCTTTCATTTGCATCATCATCTGAGTCTATTCTTGAATCAGCGACCCAAGAATTTCCATTCCACTTATAGGCAAATATTAGTCCATTTATATCAGAAGCTATAAAGCTTTGACCGTATGATTCTAGGCTAGTTCCAAATTTAGCACCAGCAGAAGAGAATGGATGTACCAAAGATGAAACACGAAACCAGGTACCGGTAATCAGCCAAACAAATACGTGAATTTGACCAGAGTTTGCCTGACCAGAAATATTTGCATCTGGTTCAGAAACAAACAACCAATACCTGTTTTGAACATCTCCAAACGGATTACCTGGATATAGGTCAATAAACTCTATATCGTGACCATATCTTGTGTTAAATGGAGTTCCACTAGGAGCAGCAGCTTGAGCAGGAGCACCAATCCAATTAGTGGCATTGAAAAGCGCAACCTGACCAGCTGGTTTGCTAAATATCAAAACAGAGGGAGATCCTGTTGTTATTGCGGGATTGCAAAGATCTGCCGCAATACAAATATTAGGTGAACCAATTTGGCCAGTACCATTATTTGTTTGTATTATAAAAGATTTTAGAGAGTTTTTACCCAGCAGGCCTCTGTTTGTGGCAGTGTAATTAGCTCCATTTATTGTCGCAGTGTTCCAGTATGTAATTTTTCCATCTGAACTTATATTAGTCGTATTGGCATTGTCATCAAAAGTGTATATTCCTATATTGCCATGAAACTGAGATGCGCCCAACCCAGTAGCGTTTACCCCATTTGGATTTGATACAAAAAGTATATTTCTATTTCTAATATCTGCAGAAGTATTCCATTTGTCATTTCTTAATATTTCTACACGAGCACCAAATTCGTAAGTACTTGCATTAGTCGTAATCGTACTAAAATTAGTGGACAGTGGAACTATATTGGCTCCATTATTGAATATCGTAGCACTAGTTCCGTCAATTCTGTATAGTCTGCATGCACCAACCGGATTACTACTAAATTGCGTAGTAGTAGTTCCAACAACAAAATCTGGAATACCAACAGCAAACATTTTTCTACCAGAATAACATACTTCTCCAGATACAGAGCGGCCAAAACCAGCATCTGCGGTAGCACCGGTTATTGTTATAAGAAGACCACCATTAACAACATCAACAATTTTTACATTCTTACTAGACTCAATCGAATAAATTCCATTACTACCATCTATTAAATCGAGATCAGTAATGGAGTTTGCAGCAGATTCTGCAAAAGACTTAATAGAAGAAGTGGTTATAGTGCACAGCGGGATTGTTGTAGAAGAGTTGCTGGAGCTACTACTGCTGGACTGGCTACTACTGCTGGACCGACTGCTACTGCTGGAACCACTGCTACTACTTGACTGGCTACTACTGCTGGACTGACTACTACTGCTGGACTGGCTACTACTGCTGGATCGACTGCTACTGCTGGACTGACTACTACTGCTGGACTGACTACTACTGCTGGAGTTGCTACTACTGCTGGATCGACTGCTACTGCTGGACTGACTACTACTGCTGGAACCGCTACTACTGCTGGACTGACT
>Ga0194123_10000324_pt1 | contig 92464 bp, 108 predicted proteins | sample TA2MahsurfametaG_5_FD_155479 | JGI IMG/M metagenome (GOLD analysis project Ga0194123, IMG submission 155479) | Freshwater microbial communities from Lake Tanganyika, Tanzania - TA2015023 Mahale A surface | ecosystem: Environmental > Aquatic > Freshwater > Lake | place: Tanzania: Lake... | reverse complement strand
TAAGGATACCGTAGACCGATGTAACGAGCAAAATGATTTGATTAATGACTATTTTAATTGTTTAATTGAGTGCGATGAAGACCAACAAAGTTGTAAACGAATATGCAGGGAATTATTAAGTCATAGCCCAATCTAAAAACCGTCCCCCGACCCTTGACTTCCACAGTCAGGGGTCTTATAATAGGTGCATACAAATCTAAATCAAAAACCATCAAATGGTATGGGAACAATGATTGATCTTATCAAAACACTACTCAAATCAGCACTTGCTACCTCCCGTTGGGGTCCACTAACAGAGGCAGATGAAGAACTTGTATGGGACTCTTCCTTTGCTAAAATATTCAAAGCATCATCTATCCGCCGAACACTGTCAACACCACACACTGCAATTACACTCGAATGACTCAACTTATTGACTCTTCTGACCCACGATATTTCCGACAAACATCTGACGAACCCTATCTTCGTCACGATTATAAATTGATAATGAGCAATGGTGATACCGTTGTCTTTGATAATTATGAAGATGTGCAGCGTAGATGGTTTGAGCGTGGTGGTAATTTTTTAAGTCATGTTGAGGTTCTAGATCACAAAGAACCGAAGAATAAGAAGAAGAAAGGTTTCTGATGAAAGAGTTTGATTATGCCTTGGACTATAAAGTTCTGGACTTCACATGTGAAGAGAATCGCCACCTTTATCGCATTGGAAGGGGTGAGCAAGGAGTTCTATTGGTTCGCCCTTATACAGACGATATTTGTAAGCATTGGAGATTTGTAAATGAATCTGTGGCTCGCAAATCTGCTGATAAAATATACAGAATGTTCTGTGATTATAAATCCTCTGGAGACTTCATTGGTATGGACATGTCACGGAAATTTCTTGAAATGGGTTTTACACGCGCCCGCAGGTATGCAAATCATCCTGATGGAAAAAAGTATGCTAGTGATGGTTCCGTTAAACCCCAGTCGCCAGTCGCACTACATTGTGTCAAAGCGAGATCGGCAACAATCTTCAAAGAAGTAAGAGATAAGGCAGCATATGACCCAGAGTATGTTATAATGAGAAAGAAATGGAGAGCAGCAGAATGATTGACTGGACAACGAGATTTCAAGCACTATCTGACGCAGAGAAGGATAAGATTGCTCTGTTGCGAGTGATTGAATGTACGAATGGTATTATTCAGTATAAGTTTCGTGATGAGGATGAAGATGCCTTATCGGTAGAAGAAACCAGAGATGCGATGAAGTTCTCTATGGGATGTATGAAACGAATGGAAATCCCTTTGGGTGAAGAAGTGATTACATTTGCTCCTGATACTGCTGAACTTTTCACTGAAATGAGACGATTGTATATCTCTGGTGCGAAACAGAATAATCAGGCAGATTATAGTGAGTTTCTCAAAGGTTCCAAAGCCAATTTACTTGCAGTAGGTAAAGAACGCATCTTGAAAGCAAGACGACTTGCATTCAATCATATTGACGAACTACCACCTCATACGCTAGAATGGGGACTTGAATACATCTTTAGTTTTGCTGGGTGGGTATGATGACTGACAAAATCACACTTGAACTCACACTTGAAGAACTCAAACTGATTGATAAGTATGTTGAGTTGAATGATGAGACCCAGGGTGTATTTGATAAAATCAAGTATGCTTATCCTAAATCAAAAACCCTGTACGATTTGATTTATGATTGGTGGGGTGATGTATTCACAGTTCATGGTGATTGGGATAGTGAAACATCTATTGAGGATTTGGTAGACCAGATTGATATGTGGTTGCTCAAAGAGCATGATACCAACAATTATAAATGGAATGAGTGTATCCGAACGATTAGGGAGAAACTACGATGACTGAAAACTATCCCGATTATATCTTTGAAGAAGCACACCGAAGAGAACTTGCAAATAAGCCTTTTGAGGAACTCACCAAAGAAGAACGAATTCAACTTGCATTAGAAGAAGTTGATTGGATTGTGATTGGTGGTCAAGATGGTGAAGAGTTTTATGGTTCTATTCAGTTTCTTCGTAAAGTATTGAGAAGTTTGAGATGACTTACGGACTAAACCCAAATACAATTGCATTCTCTTATACTCGTGAAGAGTTGTTTGAGTGCATCACAAAGATTGTTGCACATCCACATACTGCTATCACAAAGCACGACAAAACCCGTGCTCTTGCGATTATGGTAGTGATGGATGATTACTTCTCAAACTATGCTGAAAGTGATAATGAGGGTTGTCATTATGTTTATGAACAGGAGGCAACGGACCTTATTGATTTTGTAAGAAAGTTTGAACTTGGTATTGATGATTATGGTGATGTTGATGTTGATGAGGTTTTGAAGTGAGCCGTTTTACTGAAAATCCCGATGAGATTGTGCTGAAAGATGTTGAGATGTTTCATCTTGAAAGTATGAATGAGAGGACACTCTGGGTTGGTGTCTATACTCAAGATGGTAAAATCTATCACTTGAATATTTCTGCGGATGGTGATAAACTGCGTTATTATTGGAGTGATGAAACGCCGTGAGATTTGAAGAACCAACAAGATGGGAACTCTTCCTTGATGGATTCCGTAACTTCTGGAATTGTCTGGATTGTTATAATGATGGTGATGATTGGGGTTATGATGATTTCTGGGAAGCACTTTCTTATGGTTGGATGCAAATTTATATCTGGGACTATGATGATCCATTCAATCGCACCATTTCGCCTGAGCGTAAGTTGAGAATAGACCAGAGACCACCAGTTCTTTATGTTTCAGAAGAAGCATATGATAAACTAATAGAAGCAATCAACAAACCACCAGAGTATAATGAAAAGATTGCCAGAGTATTAAGTCGTAAAGCACCTTGGGATGAAGAAAATGACTAAAGGCATTATCATCTTTTTTGTTGGACTTTCAGTGATTGCACTCGTTATAAATGGTGCTGCTAACTGGGTAGAAAGCAAATCATCACCACCAGAACGAAAGTTTGAATTGGTAGATAGGTATAATGGTTGTGATGTGGTAAAATATACTCCTGACTACTCTGCAAAGTCTGCTTACTTCCTGAATTGTAAATGAACGAGAAATCTAAAATCTACTATAATGTCTGGTGCTGTGCATATCAACGCAGAGGACTATATAAAGGAACAGATAGGGAACACAGAGAACACGAAACTGTTCGTATGTGCCTTGACATGAAAGACGTGATGTTCTATCGTTTTGATACTGAAAAACCCAGATATGTATAGTAGAGTAGTACCAGGAACAGCAAAAAGAAAAACCAAAATGAACTGGTTTGATTATTGGATCATGCACTGCTGGATGACAGGTTGGCAGAGTATGAGATCATCATTCCGTAACTGGGCTGATCTGATGACTGGCAACTGGAAAGATTATGGACTTATGTTCTATGATGATCCTTATGAAGAGTGTCGTGATTGTTTCTGGTCTTATCTTGGTGAGGATGACACCCTACCAAAAGAGTTTCTAGAACATCTACAACAACTCGTTGAGGATATTGAAACTGGTAAAGAGAAAGTCATTCCGATGGATGAACTTCTTATCAAACGAATGAAAAACCTTGTAGAAGATGTGGAGGTGGACTGATGGGGATGTTTGATTATGTCCGTTCTTCATATGACTTAGGAGAACACTTTACCGACACCAGATGTCAAACAAAGGACATTGAAGATGGTATTGGTGGAACGATGAGTGACTACTGGTTATCACCATCAGGTCAACTTTACTATATTGATTACTCTCATACTGCCGACTTTGTAGAACTCAAAGAAGGTGATGAGGGTTATAATGCTGAAGTGGCACTTTTTAACTTTACATGGATACCTAATGGCACTCATGGTAAAGTCCGACCATGGTATATAACAAAATATATCTCAATATACCCAGAAGATTGGAAAGGTAAGTGGGAAGATTGGCCTACCTTGAAACTACACTTTAAGTATGGTAAACTTATGGACTATGAGGATGTGACTGGGAAATGAAGAAACCTAAGAACTGGTGGTATATCTGGTCAAAATCTCTTGGAGAGAAAGCATCTTCATGCAATAAGACATCTGATAAGGTTGCAGTTGTTCGTACCATCATCTTTGCAACTTATCTGATTACAAACTATTTCATTGTTGCTGGTGTCATTAGACAGTGGAATCGAAATACTGCAGTTCATGTATACATTGACTCGTCAGAGATTCAACCTTATGTCACACCACCAAAACGTGAAGTAAATAAACCTTTTGAGTTTGAGTAAAAGTTAGTAACCTCTAAACTGTATCTGTAGTGTAAGGACCAAACATTATGAACACTGTTAATCAACTTCTGTCTCTGAAAGAAGAGTTTAAGCGTCAGGACTTTACATTCACGAAAGAACAACAGGAACGATACAATGTTTTTCTGAATCGTCGGCGTGAAGAAGTGAAACAGTGGTACAAAGATGGTAAGGTTTGGATTGGTCCTAGCACTGCAGGAAAGGCACTGGTCGAGTGACACTTTAAGAACTGTCTACTACCCCTTGATTTTAGTCAAGAGGTAGTGGTATCTTAATTCATACTAAATTATTCAAAATGAACTCCACTCAGACAAACACTTTTATCTCTCAATATTGGGATGCTATTGCTTGTGATCCAAGTAAATGGTGTTATGTTCCAAATACTTATGATGTTGATGGTGTAGAGTTGGTAGGATCTCCTCAAATGAAGTTGTGGAGTGATCTTAATAACTGGAAAAATCCTGGGAGGTCAAATGGAGCAAATGTTTCTAAAATTGAAGAACTAAAAGAAAATATCAAAGAGGAGGGTATCAATCTGGATTCTCCCTTTGTTTATTATGATATTGATACAAATGACCGAATAAATGGTGAACACAGGCACCTTGCATGCAACCATTTGGGTATTAGTGGATGGATGATGCAAGGTGTTAGATTTTATAGTGAAGCATCTAAAATCAGGTTTGCCCTTATTTCAAATAAAAAAAAGAAAGATGTTTACAACCCAATTTCAATTGATGATGTTGAAGCTACTGTAAGGGATCTTATTCAGAGGGGTGATATTTCTACAGATCAAGAGATAAAAAATGAGATTAAAATCCTTGGAAAGGGATCTATATCTCAAAAAGTGCTGGATAGATTGGCTAATCGAATTCTTTCCGAAAGAATTATGTCTGGTCAAATTAAAGGTACGAATCGACTTTATGAGTGGAATGAAGACAGGTTTGAAATCTTTGTCAAAAATTCTAATGATGAGTGGGTACAAAATTACTTTCTGAATAAATCAGAAATTACCATTTATATCAATATGGCTTACTGGTCATCTCGTATTGGTGCTTTATTTGAAAAAGCTTTTGAAGCTGCTAATTGTGATTCCCCATTGCATCTAGTTTTTTCTGTTAAGTTGAAAAAAGGTGAAAGCCTAGAGACAACTCGAAAAAAAGTTTTTGATGATTATTTGAAAAAATTTGAGAAGAAATCTTGTTTTATTTTTGGAGTTAATCACGAAAGGTGTAAGACCTATCTGCCATGGAACCATCCAGATTGTGAGCACAGATTTCTTCCACAATCAAGTGAAGAAGACGAAAAAGAGACTATTAAATTGTGACACTTTAAGAACTGTCTACTACCCCTTGACTTTTGACGGTCAAGGGGTTATTATTATTGTATTGAAAGATTCTTGATGGTAACTCTTCGCCCTCATCAACAACGTGCACTAGATGCACTCTCTAAGTATCTGAAAGGTCAGTGTATTTTTCCGACTGGAGGTGGAAAAACACTGGTTGCAATCATGGATGCAGTTCGTGAGTTTCAGAAAGAAACTCCACAGACCATTGTTGTGGTTGCTCCTCGTATTCTCCTCGCAGAACAACTGTGTTCTGAGTTTCTGGAACATATCACCAATGCAGAAGTGATGCACGTTCACAGTGGTGAAACTCATCACTTCAACACCACTAAGGTATCTGAAATCCAGAAGTGGGTTGATGATAACTCTGACAATCACAAACTGATCTTCACAACTTACAACTCTCTTCATCGTATTCAAGAGAGTGAAATTGATGTGGATACGATTTACTTTGATGAAGCACACAACTCCGTAAAACGTAACTTCTTCGCTCCTACAGAGTATTTCTCTTCCAACGCTAATCGTTCCTTCTTCTTTACTGCAACTCGTAAGACTTCGGTTACAATCAACAAACCAGGAATGAACGATCGTGATGTCTATGGTGACATCATTTGTCGTGTTTCTGCACCTGAACTGGTGAGTGGTGGTTACATCATTGCACCTAAGATCAAGGCAAAAACCTTTGACATTCAGGACACTCGTATGATCGGTCCTGAGGTTGATTGTGGTAACGTTCTCGAAACGATTGATGATACCGACACCAAGAAGATTCTTGTTTGTGTGAAGAGTGCAAAGCAACTCATCAATCTCATGAGTCACACTGACTTCGCATCTCAGTTGACACAACGTGGTTATTCTTACCTTTACATCACCTCAAAGACTGGTGCGATTGTTGATGGTAAGAAAGTGAACCGTGAGGTATTCTTTGATACTCTCAACGCATGGGGTAAGGATCCTGAGAAGAAGTTTGTTGTTCTTCATCGTTCTATCCTGTCTGAGGGTATCAACGTGAGTGAACTTGAGACTGTCATCTTCATGAGGAACATGGACACCATTGAGATGGTTCAAACTATCGGTCGTGTTCTCCGTCTTGGTGGTACTCACAAGACCTACGGTTTGTGTGTGGTTCCTGTGTATTCTAAGGTCGGTATTGCTACTGAACGTGCATTGCAAAACGTGGTGGATACTGTGTTTGAGAAAGGTGAACTTCTGGATTCTGTGGTACGCAAATGAGTCATACTAATTCTCACATTCTTGAACCAAAACCTGGTCCGATTGGATTTGTTGTCAAGGATTACGCAGCAGTTCCTTATGGTAATCAGTTTATGATTCTGCACAATGGACACCAGATCAAAGTGTGTAGAAACCAACAATCTGCTCGTAATTTCATTCAGAAAGAGATGAAATCTAAATAATAAGACAGAGAAACGAGTAAGAAATGAGAACTTTTAGAGACTTCATGGTTAGAATGAATGAAAGTTTAGAAGATCGCCGTGATGAGATTGATTCTAAGAGAAAAGAAGCAATAGAGAAACAAAAAGAGAAGATTGAAGATCGTGAAGAAAGAAATCAATTGAAGAAAGAAATTAAGAGTGAGATTAAGCAAGAATTGAGTTCCGAAGCATATGATGCTGAGGTCATGGGACGTTCTCAGATTCGTAGAACTGGTGAAGGTGGACGTGTTGGCGCTGAGCGTAAGAAAACCACACCAGAACGTCGTAGAATGAAAGCAGTTGGTGGTGGAAAGACTGAACCAGTAGAGTATAAGGATCGTGTGGATATTGGTTCTCAAAGGCAGAGAAGTGAGAGAGAACAAACACCTGAGAAGGAAAGAGGTAGTGCTGCACTCTCACCTAAAGAACAACAGAGAAAGGCATACTTAGAGAGAAAGGCAAGAGAAGGTAAAGGTCCTGCAACTTCCAGAGAGAAGGAGAAGGAAGCATCTAAACTCTTGAGTAAGAAGAAAGAGGAGAAACCTGTATCACCTGAGTATAAGCCAGCAAAGGCATCAGGTATGGCAAGAAGTGAAAGAATGTCACAACAACGTAAAGGTGAAGCGATGCTCAAAGATATCATGAAGGACCAAGAGTTCTCACGTTATGAGAAAGAAACTGGTCAAAAAGCTACTGGTAAAGCTAAGACCAAACTCTTGGGTAGAGTATCACAACGAATGGCAAACTGAGGGAATTATTGTTAGTAACCTTGAAAGTGTCCCTATAGTATGAAGAACACTCACCTGGAACACGCAGAAGATCTCATCCTCACTGGTGATCTTTCTGTTCTTGATGCACTCTACAATCCGAATCACATCAGTGTGAAGATTGATGGTGCACCTGCAATTGTGTGGGGAACTCATCCTGAGAATGGTAAGTTTTTTGTTTGCACCAAAGCAGCATTTAACAAACAAAAGATTCGTGTTTGTTACAATCAAGATGACATCTTCACTCACTTTGGACATCAACCAAATGTAGTTAAGATTCTCATCTATTGTCTGGACTTTCTGCCTCGCACTGAGGGAGTGTTTCAGGGTGATTGGATTGGTTTCGGTTCTGGTCTTGATAGGTTCACTCCGAATACTATCACCTACAAGTTCTCCGAACCTGTGATGGAGGATATTGTGATTGCTCCTCATACTTATTACACTGGAAACGGTCCTCTGTATGAAATGGAGGCACATTCTCTCACTGGTGAACTGATTGGATCTCAACATTGTCGTTTCGTTCAACCTTTCACTGACCGAGTTTGTGGTAACACTGTTGCACCTAAAGTGAATCGTAAGGGTATCACTTTCCTCTCTCCGAAAGAAGCAACGATCGCAAAACAACAGATCAATGCACTCATTCGTAACGGTCAAGAACTCACCGATGCGGACCTATTTGGTATTCTTGGATGTATTCAACTCGTCAATTTGTATCAGATGGTGATTGAAATCAAAGAGGATCTGATGGAGTCGTTGATTGTCTATGATTGTCCCAAAGCATACATCAGTGGTGAAGAAATCAATCAAGAAGGTTTCGTTCTGTCCTACAATGGTGGTATGATGAAACTTGTGGATCGTAAAGTGTTTTCCTTCGCTAACTTTACACAGGGTCGATTCCAGTGAGTTAAAGTTAGTAACCTCTAAAGTGCCCCTATAGCATGAACACCACAACTATGGAACTCCAAGCAAAACAAACTATCGCAAATAGTGTTCTCAAGAATACTTTTCTGTTGATTGAGGCACTAAGAGACAACTATCGTCAGTATTCTATTCGTGGACATCAACGAGCAATCGAAAATCTGAATTATACTTACGGAACCACAGATTCGGTTCAATCCCAGTATCATGAATCATGTATTACTGATCTCAAGAATGGTTGTTGTCCTATTGATTATCAGGTAGAGACTGGTAAAAAGTATCACAAAGTCATCTTTGTTGATGGTGGTGGTAATCGTTCTGTTCACTGTTTCATTGATAAGAACACTGGTGAAGTGTATAAGTCTGCCACCTGGAAATCTCCTGCTAAAGGTGTTCGTTATGATCTGCGATTGATTAAAGATCGTGAATATCTGCTGGAAAATGCAGATTGGAGCGGAGGATATTTATATGTGAAATGATGTGACAGGCAATTAAAGTTAGTAACCTCGAAAGTGTCCTAGTAGTATGATCACCGACCAAATGACTTACACTATCACTAAGCACATCAAAATCGAACACGAAGAGGATGATTGGAGTTTTGACTTCACCGCTGATGAGTATGGGACTGTGAGTGTAGAAGATGGTAATGGTCCTGGATATCAAACCATTCATATTCCCAAAGATTGTATTCAACATTTTATTGACGTTCTGGAGCAATACAAATGACTTACGACACCGAAATGACTTACGATGAACAAATCAAAGAAATGACTGTTACTAAATCTCTCAAACTTCTGTGTGATGGATTCAAAAGTGAATTTGCTACTTTTGCATTTGCTGATGAACGAATGACTGATCTGTTACAACAACTCTCCGCAGAGTTTGTTGAATCAAACGTCCCCGTAGTTGATGAGGACAATCAACTGGAATTGGCATTGATGTTGATGGAAACTCTTGACATTATCGCTCGTTGAATTATGATCTGGGAAGTAAAACTCTATGTGGGTGGTAAGGTTTTCACTGAAGAAGTGAGAGCAACTAACCGTCAAGACGCATTGGATACAGCAGTTGCTCGTAATCCTAAGGCAAAGGTGATGGGAGTGAACCCAACTTTACGAAGTTAAAGTTAGTAACCTCCAAAGTGTCCCATTAGTGTAGGAACTCAAATCACATGAGCAAAGTTACACTTACTCGTTACGAGTTTGATACAATCGTTGAGAATCTTCAAAAAGCACTTGAAGTTTGTGAACGTGTAGATTATAGTAAAGACGCAGAGTGTGATAATACTCCACCTTTCGCAGTTGGGTGGACAAAAGCAACACTCAAAAATATGATCATTGATCTTAACCGTATTCTGGAGAACAACACTGAACTTCATTCTGCCAAACTCACATGAAAACTGACATGAACAAAGAAATCCTGATCGACAAGATGGGTGAGGCAATCTTTGAACGATTTGCACACTTTATGGATGAACATGATTATGAAACCGCAGACTCTTTGCATTCAGAATGGAATGTAGATGGTGTTGATCCTGAAGATGGAGAATATGAGTTCTTGTTTATGGCAGATCTCACTGAAGTTTGAGGGAATTAAAGTTAGTAACCTCCAAAGTGTCCTAGTAGTATGAAGAACACTTTCACCGTCCGATTCTGGTCTGAACATCTCGATTCTCCAGAGTATATCGGACCCTTCTATTCTCTTGAGGAAGCAGAAGACTATTGTGATTCTCGCAATGGTTCGTTATCACTCTCTGGGATTCCTTCCTGGGTTGCTTGTTACTCTGTCGTTGATTGATCATGAAAAACTATCGTGTTCGTGTTGAAACTTACGATGGTTGTGTTACCATCTGGCATGAGAAATCAAAAGCAAAATCCGCTGACAAACTGATTCTCAATCGGGTCTACAACCAACTGTGTGGACTCAATGTTAAAGAAATCTCCGTTACTCCTTCTGTTTGATTATGTTTGTCTACGGAATCTTTGCCCGTCTTGATGATTATGAACCAGAAGAACTTTATGGTTTATATCATAACGAAGAAGACGCATATCGACGAGCAGAAGAGATGAAACAAGAATACAATGAAGAATATAAAGACTCTCAGTATTCTGACGTTCAAGTTCACAAAATGAAAGTTCAGTAAGTGATGATCTCACTTCCCAATCCTCACACCGAAACAACCAACACTCTTCACATCTTTATGGGCACTCGTTCTCGCATTGGTATTCAACTTAAAGATGATTCCATCCTCTCTGTGTATTGTCATTGGGATGGATATCCTGAGTTTAATGGTGTGAAACTCATTGAACATTTCAACAGTTATGATAAAGCAGCAGAGTTAATTGATGGTGGTGACATCTCTGCACTGTGGACAAATGTAGGATGGAACAATGAAACTCTGCCTGAATCTGGTCCTCTTTACTATTCTTCTCGTGGTGAAACTCGTCTTCCTCGTCATGACAACAATATGACTGAGTATCTCACTCAAGATGCAGAAGAGTATGCGTATCTCTATACCACCGACGGAGAGTGGTTGTGTTATGATACCTGTCAGTGGCACGATGTAACTTATCTTGAAAGGGTAGAGATTCCAATTCCCGTAAGTGCAGAGAATTAAAGTTAGTAACCTCGAAAGTGTCCTAGTAGTACAACCACTGAACTAACCATGAGAAAGATCGAAAAGCAAATCATTCAAGCAATTCAAGAGAACAAAGATCTCAAAGTTGCGAATACTGAAGTGATCTCATGTTCTCATGTTTCTGATGTTTACCTTCACGGTAATTTGATCGCACGGATTGGTGAAACTTGGATGGAATTGTTTGATGGTGGTTGGCAAACTAATACTACCAAATCCCGTCTAAATGCACTTCTTTCAGCATTTGGTATGGAAGGAGAGTATATCTTCCAAAAGAACTTTGAGTGGTTCATTAACTATCAAGGTTCTCCGATTCCTTTCTTCTCTGGTATGAGGTTGAACTGATGAACAATCTAATTCTTGGAATCATTCTTGGTATTGTATTATCAACGGTTGGATTCAATGGATTAGCAAACGTTGGTAATCGTGCCATTCATACAATCGAATCCTTCGCAACATCTAATCAATGAAGTATTATCAAATCACAAATATCGAGTTTGATTTTGATGATGAAGATCTGACAGATGAGGAGAAAGATGAGATTGTAAGTGAAGCAAAGAAGTGTCTGTGGGATTCACCTGATGGAGAAGATAGTCTAGCAGATGTAATCACCAATAATACAGGTTGGTGTATCAAATCTCTGGAATATACAATCAAATAAAGTGAGTAACCTCCAAAGTGTTCTAGTAGTATGACACACACGAATCCCTACGTTCAAAACCTGATTGAGATGGGTTATGATGAAACTGATGTAAAAGTTGCATCGACGATGTTTCAAAAAAAGACCTTCCCATGTAACATTCACGGTCGTCATTTCGAGACTGAAGAACAATACAACCAAGAACTTCACGATTACTTCAACGGACTCTGATTGTTATGTTCACCATCAAATACTTCACTCCTTATCAACAACAATGGAGGACACAATCATTCTCTACACTTGAAGAAGCAAATCGTATGATTGACTTCTATCGTTCCTGTGGTTCTCCCGCATCTCTCGTCTGATGAATCTGAAACTCACAAAGTCTAATCGTAAGTGGTTACATCTCGGTTTCGCACTTGAGTTCTTTATCATTGGTTTGTTTCTTACTACAACCGCAAAGTCCGAACCTTATAGTGAAAGTGTAAATCGATTCTGTGCAAAGGTTGTTGGTATTCCTTACGCATCTGATAACTTCTCACAAGAAGAATGGGAACGTTTCAAGTATTGTCGAAACACCCTAAATCCGAAGAATTAAAGTTAGTAACCTCCAAAGTGTCCTTATAGTATGAACACCACCTCACTCCAAGAAGATTGTCTCTCTTTAGCACAAGAGATGACAAATGAAATCAACGGTGATCTGTCCTATGTTCCTGATGAAGATGTGAACGATCTGTTATCTAAAGTTACTGAAGATAACATCCAAGAGATCGCATCTGAACTTGCACAACTCGCATACTGGTTTAACTGATGTACTCTAATCTATCCAAGATCAAACCATCATTAAGGACTAAAGGTAACATCACTGGTAACTTCGGAAAGACTAAAGTTAAGGCAGGTTCTTCACTCTCTGATCTCGGAATGACTACTAAAGAGAATATCAAGGTGACTACACAAAGTGAATACATCAATCGAATGTATCAAGCACTTGAAACAACTGATGATCCGAAACTTAAGTCCTTTTGTTATAATGAGATCAAGATGTATCTGATCAAGACGAATCAATGGTAAATCGTTAAATTATACCTAAAAACACATAAAAAACGTTAAAAATCAATTAAAAATGTGTTTTTAAATATACTTAAGTGTTTTTTATTATTGATAATGATTCTTATTATCATGTGATACTGATACGAATTCTTATCAATTAAGACCCTTATATACCTCTTTTAATCCTCTCAGGTCTTGTGATTATGTGTCTTTAAATGTGTTCAGGTCTTGTGATCTAAGGCTCCAAGCATACACGAAGACCCGAAGAATGTCAAGACCCCCAAAGATCACAAAACCCACACACACCCACACAAAACCATAAGGACTCCAAATAAATACACACACCCCATTGACATTTCCCTTCTGAGATCTTACACTAAGAACATCACCAACGGAGAGAACTTATGACAGTTGCACATCTTCAAGCACAGAAAGTTCGTTATAGGGTCACTCTGGATCTTGAGGTCTTTAGTGATTTCGATCCGCACCAACTTAACTGGGAGAAAGTATTCAAATTGGAACCCGCAGAAAGTGTTTCCGCTTATGTTGAAGACCTGTCAGTTCCTGATCGTTGGTGACACTGAGACCCCTCTACAATCCCCTGTAAGGTGTCTCTCACAGTTCTTAGGTGTCAGTACACTTAAGGACTGATAATCAAAGGAATTAAAGTTAGTAACCTCTAAAGTGTCCCTATAGTGTAAGGGTCACACACCAGACCCGAAAGACTTCTCAAACACACACAAATGACTGTTACTTACCAGACCAACATTCAGGACACCACCTACAACGGTTGGACGAATTATGAGACCTGGAATGTTGCACTCTGGATCAGTAATGATGAGGGTTTTTATGACATCGCTCGTCTTTGTGATGATTATCAGGACTTCGTAGATTCCACTGAGAACTTTATCACTAAGACCCCAGACGGAGTATCATTTACCAGTGACAAATTGAACTGGATTGAACTCAACGAAATGATTGAAGATCTCTGATCTAGATTATACCTCACTCCTGTCACAAGAGTATAAACTAGGCACCACACAGTTCACAACACTTTTCTTCTTACATTATGTCTACTCAAGTGATGATCTCTCTTCTCAAGAAAGGTAACACTGGCTCTGAGATTCTTGAGATTCTCGAAGCACTTACTGACAATACAGTGAGTGACAGTCAAGAGGGTAACACTCCGACTCTTGATGTGATCGAGTTCTGATCAGTTAGATTCACATAAGACTGTCAGTTCTTTATACTTAAGGGACTGACAGTTCTTTATAGTTTTGCCAGTGTTTTGGGGGTTTTATGTTAACCCCGGCGCGGCGTAACCCCGTTTATAAAAATCCATAAGTCCCTAACCTACAAAAGTGTGTACCCGAGAGAGTTTTATAAACCTCATAGATAAAAAAATTCCGGTGATATGAGAAGACGTAAAACCCCTTATTGGAATTTCTGGAAGGTTGTCTTCGCAGGTTGGTTAATAAGATATCCACGACAGTGCTTTACGATCTTCGGAGGTACGGCCGGGTTTATTATAGTGATCATATATAATGCTGTGAGATAAAAAATTCCCGGAAAAATTTTATGACTACAGAGGTTCGCCCATGGGGGTTATTTGAAAACTTATTGGAGGAAATTGATTATAAGGTCAAGAGAATTATTATCTCACCAAATCAATCAATATCACTCCAATATCATTTCCATAGGGAAGAGTATTGGATAGTTGTTGAGGGTGATGGAGAACTGACTCATGAGGATACTGTAAGAACTGTAGAGGTTGGTGATAGTGTTTTTATTGGTAAGGAAGATGTACATCGTCTCAAGGCTGGTAAGAATGGTATCACAATCATCGAGACACAGATTGGTTTATGTGATGAGGATGATATAGTTCGTTTAGAAGATCATTACGGAAGAGTAGAGTGATGGAAAAGGTTTATCACATATACGCAAAGGATCGTTGTTTATTTCATTCTATCAAAGAAGAAGATTTTGAAGTTACTTGGAACACCTTAAAGAATATGGTAGGTATTATGAGAACTGATTATGAGATTGATGATTTATCTTTTGAGGAGCTTATGGTGAGCCGGAATGTCTCCTTAGAGGGGTCTTATTGACAAGGACTAAATATGACGATAAAATTGATCTGAAGGTTATTTTCAATTATGGCAAAAGGATTTACGGTTAAAGCGGCAGCACCTAAACCTACAGAGAAAGAATGGGACTATGGTGTGATTAAGGAACGAATGAAGGGGAAGAGTATTGTATTCTGTCTTCCTGGCCGTGGTTGTTCCTTTATTTTCTTGAAAGCATTTGTTCAACTCTGTTTTGATATGGTTCAAAATGGAATGAGTATTCAAATCTCTCAAGACTATTCTTCCATGGTGAACTTTGCTCGTTGTAAAGTTCTTGGAGCAAACGTACTTCGTGGACCCAAACAGATTCCTTGGGATGGCAAACTTCAATATGATTATCAACTTTGGATTGATAGTGATATTGTCTTTGATACCAATAAGTTCTGGCAACTCTGTGATCTTGCTCTGAATGAAGAAGGGGAAGAAAAAGAAATCGTTGCTGGTTGGTATGCAACTGAAGATGGTCATACTACTTCAGTTGCTCATTGGTTAGAAGAAGATGATTTCCGTCGTAATGGTGGAGTCATGAATCATGAAACTGTTGAATCGATTAGTAAGCGTCGTAAACCATTTACAGTAGATTACACTGGATTTGGTTGGGTTCTGATTAAGAAAGGTGTATTTGAAAATCTTGAATACCCTTGGTTTGCTCCTAAGATGCAAGTCTTTGAATCTGGAGCAGTTCAAGATATGTGTGGTGAAGATGTATCATTCTGTCTTGATGCAAAAGAACAGGGATTTGATATCTGGTGTGATCCTCGTATTCGTGTGGGACATGAAAAAACTCGTGTAATCTAATGGCATTTAATATCTTATACAAAGGACGTAAGATATATCAGAACCTCAGTTATGAAGAATGTACTGAGGTTCTTGACGAACTCTCCTCCAAGTACTACACTGAAGAGGAATTTGATATTGAACAACTCGAACTGGAGGAAATCTAATGGCTAAAGGTGGATCAAATAAAACTGTATTTGAATCAGGAGAACCAAAGAAGACACGTCAGGGACGTTCTGCACGGACTCTTCTCTCTGCCACATCTCGAAATGGTCGAAAGAAAAGGTATCGTGGTCAAGGTAAAGGTTAATAGTATAGATAGAGCAGGAAGAAATTCCTGCTTTTTTTTGTATCAATTTATGTCATATCTAAATCACAATCTTCCAACAATTACTTGTTACATTCGTAATGAGTTTCTTTATAATCACAAAAAAGGTCACGGTGAGGTAACTTTATGTGATGTACATTCTGTAGCGTCCTTAGAGAAGCACGTACCCCTCTTTGAAGCGTTTCTAGAGAATGGGGTGAACTGGACTCGTAGACCTATTCATGCATTTTGTTGGAAACCTGATGCACCTGCATCTAAATTAGAGGAGTGTATGTGGTGGGATTGCTTTTCTCCTTATATTGATGTTCAAGTTCGTTCAAGATTGGCTAACTTACGTGCTGAATTGATCAATTATCGTGGAGAAAAGAATGAAGGAACTTACTTATTCACTCTTGATTGGTCTTGGGAGTCAAAATCTACACTGAATACTAACTTTAGTGAGACTCCAGAGCATAAATGTGCTCACTTTTTTAAGATGGACAACGGAAATTTTTATGCATATCCTAATAATAAGATATTATGGTATGATGATGCCTGGACTAAGAACAGAATTACTAAAAATCCAGGGTATGAGATTGATTTAACTGAGTATTCAGTTGAAAATCGTCGAAAAATTGAGACATCTGATGATTTTATGTACGAAATCACAAAAATTCGGGATAGCAACCCCGTAAAAAGTTCTGATTTTAACGAATCAGGAGAGCAAAATGGACCAAAAAATGCTTCGTGAGATCAATAATGACGATCTGACACCAAAAAAACATGATTTTTTTCACCAAAATGAAATTCATGAGAGAATTCGTAACGATGAAGACTATGATGATTGGGAGTATGGCACTGAACCTCTTTATGAATTCAAAAAACACGAATAAATAAGATAGATTTATAATATTTTTATGCCTGTAGAACGGGTAATCAGAGGTTTTAAGGATATTAGTATGTCATTTCAGACTAATCCTCTGAATAATGACTTAATTTCTATTAAGAATGAGACTGCTATTGCCCGTTCTGTTAGAAATCTCATATTTACACTTCCTGGTGAAAGATTTTTTAATGAAAATATTGGATCTAGAGTATCAAAGGTACTTTTTGAGAACATGGATGAGATTTCAGCATCTGTGATTGAAGATGAGATTACTAACACAATTAATAACTATGAACCAAGAGTTGATTTAATCTCAGTGGATGTTTCTCCAAACTATGATAATAATGAATTCAATGTCACAATAAATTATTATATTGTTGGGATTGATGTATTACCTCAGCAGTTATCATTCGCATTACAGCCAACAAGATAAATGGCATTAGTAAATTTCACAAATCTAGACTTTGATCAGATAAAAACCTCTATTAAGGATTATCTTAGATCCAATTCAAATTTTACAGATTATGATTTTGAAGGATCTACTTTATCCACCTTAATAGATGTTCTTGCATATAATACTTACATTACCTCATATAATGCTAACATGGTTAGCAATGAGGTCTTTATTGATAGTGCAACTCTAAGAGAAAATGTAGTATCACTTGCAAGAAACATTGGTTATGTTCCAAGGTCAAAAACTTCATCTTCGGCAAATATATCTTTTTTTGTGGATGCAACTGGTTTAACGACAAATCCAGTTACTCTTACCCTTAAAAAGGGAACTATTTGTACATCAACATCTTCATTTGGAAATCAAAGTTATACTTTTACGATTCCTGCAGATGTTACTCGTCCAGTAGTAAATGGAATTGCATTATTTGAAAATATTAATGTTTATGAGGGAACATACTTAGTTAACACATTTACTGTCAATTCGAATAATCCTAATCAAAGATTTATTTTAGAAAATTCCGATATTGATACTAAATCAATATCTGTAATTGTGAGAAATACTCAATCTAGTACTACTTCTAGAAAATTTACATTATCAACTGATCTTTTTAATATTAATTCTACATCTAATGTCTTCTTTATTCAAGAAATAGAAGATCAGAGATATGAATTAATTTTTGGCGATGGAATTTTCGGGACAAAATTAGAAAATCAAAATTTCATTGAAGTTTCATATATTACAACTTCTGGTGAAGATGCTAACGGAATATCATCATTCACATTTAATGGTCGGATAGTAGACAATAATAATCGTGTAGTAAATACTGGAATTTCTCTATTAACTACTAATACAGAATCCAGAGGTGGTCAAAATATAGAATCGGTAGATTCAATTAAAAAATATGCTCCAAGAATATACTCTTCACAGAATAGAGCAGTAACTGCTACTGATTACGAAACTATTATACCAACAATATATCCAGAAACAGAATCAATCTCTGTTTTTGGTGGCGAAGATTTGAATCCACCAAAATATGGAAAGGTTTTTATATCAATAAAACCAATCAATGGGGCATTTGTATCAAGTCAAATAAAAGACAATATTAGAAATAGTCTTAGAAAGTATAGTGTTGCAGGTATTGTTCCCGAAATTTTAGATCTAAAATATCTTTATTTGGAATATGATATATCTGCTTATTATAATGTAAATGCTGCTCCAAGTTCCGATTATGTTAAAACTTTGATTTCTAATAATATCAATGCATATGCAAATTCTTCCGAATTAAATAAGTACGGAGCTAGATTTAGATATAGTAAGTTCTTAAAATTGATTGATGACAGTCATCCATCTGTTACTTCTAATATTACGAAGATGATTATGAGAAGAGATATGAGACCTGCATTAAATCAATTTGCAAATTATGAAATTTGTTTTGGAAATTCATTTCATATAAAGAGTATGTCTGGGTATAACATTAAGTCTTCTGGATTTAATGTTAGTGGATTTAATCAGACTTTATACATGTCTGATATTCCAAATTCAGACCAAAAGACTGGATCAATATTTTTCTTTACCATTAGTTCTTCAAGGACACCAAGTATAGTTCGTAGAAACGTAGGAACTATAAACTATGAAAGAGGGGAGATATTATTAAATCCTGTGAATATCATAGGAACTTCAAAATCAAGTGGTGAACAATCGACTATAGAAATATCAGTATCTCCACAATCTAACGATGTTATTGGTTTGCAAGATTTATATTTACAATTAGACGTTAGTAATGGTGTGTTAAATATGGTATCAGACCAAATACTTTCTGGATCTGATATATCTGGTTCATCATATGTAACAACTTCTAGCTATTCAAACGGAGACCTCGTAAGAATATAAAATGACAGGAACAAGAATCAAAATTAGTTCGGTTATCCAAAATCAACTTCCAGAATTCGTCAAGGAAGAGTTTCCTTTAGTTGTCGAATTCTTGAATCAATATTATTTGTCTTTGGAATCTGAAGGACTTCCATACAACTTAATTCAAAATATAGACAAATATGTTAAGGTAGATAATCTTACTAATTTAACAGATTCTACAGTATTAACTTCTAATGTTTCTTATTTTGATTCTACAATTAATGTGCAATCAACTTCAGGATTTCCAGACTCTTATGGAATCATTCTGATTGATTCGGAAATTATAACATATACCTCAAAAACTAATACTTCTTTCACTGGATGTGTAAGAGGATTTAGTGGGATCACATCTTTAGAAAATCCTTTAAATTCTGATGAATTAGTTTTCTCAACCTCATCTTCAGAACAGCATACTTCAGGATCTAAGGTTAATAATCTTAGTATTCTTTTCCTGCAACAATTTTTTAAAAAGGTAAAATCTCAAATATCTCCAGGATTTGAGGATAGAGATTTTTATAGTGGTTTAAATGAATCTATTTTTGTAAAACAATCTAAAGATTTTTATTCCTCAAAGGGAACCACAGAGTCTTTTAAAATTTTGTTTAAAGCACTCTATGGGGAAAATGTAGAAGTAATTCGCCCACAAGATTTTTTAATTCAACCATCGGATGCAGAGTATAGAATAACAAAAGATTTGGTTGTAGAAAAACTTGAGGGAGATATTGAGGATTTAGTTAATAGAACAATCTATCAGGATCAAAATGATTTTCTGGATAGAGCAAGTGGAACTGTAACTAAAGTAGAAAAAATAATTCGAGATTCGAAGGAGTATTATACTTTAAGTTTAGATTATGGTTATCAGAGAGATATTGATGTTGATGGAACTATCTTTGGAGAGTTCACTATTCATCCAAGATCAAAGGTAATTACCTCGATTGTAGATTTAGATCCTAGTATTTCTGGTTTTACAACGAGTTCTACATCAATTGATGTGGACTCTACTGCAGGATTTCCAAACTCAGGAAATCTTATTGTAGACCTTCCTAATAACACATCTCTAACTATTTCGTATGAAGATAAAACTTTAACCCAATTTTTAGGTTGCTCTGGTATAACTCAAGAGATAAATTCAGGTACAGAAATAAGATCTGATGCTTATGCTTATGGTCAGGGTGAATCGGGGCAAATAAAGTTTTTAGTTACTGGAGTTTTATCGGATCTTAAACTGGAGAATAGTCAATATCAAAATATTAACTATCCAGTAAAAATAAAAACTCTTGGAGAGGATTCGAAAGATTATAAAGCAAATAATTGGTTCTTTAACATTGCTGTTGAATATGACTTACAATCACATTCATTAATAGACTCATCTTCTGCTCCAACTTATAGCTTAGTTTTTTATGATGATCACTCCTTTGTGATTGGAGATAGAGTAGTAATAAAGTCGTCCATTGGAACTCAAACAGATGCGGTTGTAGTTGCATATAATAACACTAAGTCAATTTCAATCCGAGGAAACATAAGTTTTAGCTCTAGTTTCTCATATAGAATACAAAAAATTCTTTCAAGAGTTAATTCTAAAAATTATCCAGAATTATCAAAGTTTACATCTAATGTTCAAAATGTTTATATTGATTCTGATAATTCTTTGTTTGTTACTGCACCATCTTTACCAACATATCTTGATCAAGAGTTAGATATAAGAGATAAATCAAAAACTTTTTCTGGTTCTTTTAGTGGTGAAGAGCTAACTATTGGAAACCACTCATTTTATACAGGAGATGCTGTATATTACAGATCAAGTGGACAAGAAAATACTTTGGGTATTTCTGATGGATATTACTTCATCAAAAAAATTAATGATACTACGATAAAGTTATCAAAAAGCAGACCAAATATATCAAATAATAAATTTGTTACTTTTGATGGATTTGCAAATAACGATAAAATAGAACTTGCAAATTTTGTAGATGAGGTTACTCTAGAATCTAAAAAAATAGAACCTCAGAAAATTATTAGAAAGTTATCTAATCTAATTGTCAATGGAGATAAAGAAGTAACAGAACCTGGATCTACAGGTGTATTGGTAAATGGTGTTGAAATTTTAAATTACAAATCTCCAGATTCTATTTTTTACGGACCAATAGAAAAAATTAATGTAATTTCTTCTGGTGACAATTATGATGTAATCAATCCTCCAGTTTTAGAAATTACTGATGAAGTTGGAACAGGAGTCACCGCATACTGTGCTGTAACCGGTAGCTTACGTAAAATTAATATTATTGATGGTGGTTTTGATTACTTAAATGATCCCAAAATAATTGTATCTGGTGGTGGTGGATCGGAAGCTTCCGCTAGAGTTAATTTAATCAGTTTTGATCATGAGGTTTATTTTAACTCAGAGTCTTCTTCATCTTTAGTAGATTTATCATCCAATACTATAACATTCCCAGAATACCACAAATTCAGAGATAATGAACTGGTAATTTATGATCCAGAAGGACAAACTTCTGTCGGAGGTCTATCGACCAATTCTCAATATTTTGTATCCGTTCAAAATGGATATACAATTAAACTTCATAAGAATTTGGATGATTCTGTTTCGGGAATTAATACAATTTCTTTAACATCATTTGGTATAGGAAATCATAAATTCCAATCTACAAATAAAAAGAAAAAAATTGGATCAATCTTAATACCTAATGGTGGAAATGGTTATTCAAATAAAAAAAGAGTATCAAAGTCAACAGGAATAAACACTGCATCAAATACAATAGAAATTTTTGATCATGGATATTCTGATGGTGATATATTAGTATATTCTTTTACAGAAAATCCCATAGTTGGACTTGCAACTACTTCGACATACTATGTTTCAGTTGTTGATGAAAATAAATTTAAATTATCAAATGTAGGTGTAGGAACTCAAGAAAAAGATTTCTTCAAAAAGACTAATCAGTTCATAAATTTCGAATCAGTAGGAAGTGGACTCCATATTTTCAATTATGAACCGATTACTGTTAGAGCATCTGGTGTAATTGGAGTTTCAACGTTATCTGACCAAGATTTTAATGCTGTTCTTCAACCTATCTTTAGGGGAGAAATAGATTCTGTTTTTGTTCAGGATGGTGGATCTTCTTATGGATCTGAGGAAATTTTAAACTATGTAAGACAACCAAACTTTATTCTGAGATCAGGTTCAGGAGCTCAACTGACCCCAGTAATTAATAATGGAAAAATTGAAAATGTAATAGTTAACTATTCTGGCAGTTATTATAACTCTCCTCCAGATTTAGTCATAAATGGTCCTGGTTTTGGAGCTGTTCTTACACCAATACTTTCTAATGGAACAATTGCTTCTGTAGTAATCGTATCCAGTGGTTCAGGATACGTTGAAGGAAAAACAACTATTGATGTAATACCATCAGGATCATCAGCAAATCTTAGTGCTCAAATTAAGAGTTGGAATGTCAATCTTGTTGAGAGATTTATACAATCAAATCAAATTACTGAAGATGATGGAATTGCAACTGTTGGACTTCATAAGTTTGGTTTACAGTATTCTCATTTATATGCTCCAAGAAAGTTCAGAACTTCAGTTCTTGGAACTAGATTTGATAATGGTGAAACAATTTATGAACCAGATTTAACTTTACTTAATGGAAGAGAGACTGATTCAAGATCACACTCTCCAATTATTGGGTGGGCATATGACGGAAATCCAATTTATGGGCCATATGGATACACTTCAATAAGTGGTGGAAGAGTTAGACAGATGATATCTGGATATCAAATCTTACCCCAACAAAATCGACCAAATTCTACAATTTATCCTTTGGGATTTTTTGTAGAAGATTACACCTTTATCAATGGAGGGGATCTTGATGAAAATAATGGCAGATTCTGTGTAACTCCAGAGTATCCAAATGGGACATATGCATATTTCTCAACAGTTTCAGAACTTGTTGAGACAAGTGGATCATTCAAAAATTATAAGAAACCAGTATTCCCATATTTTATAGGAAATACTTATAAATCAAAACCAATTGATTATAATTTCTCAACAAATTCTAATCAAATAGACTTCGATATTAATAAAACTGGTTGGTTGAGAAATACCTCCCCATATAATTTGATGAATTCTAATTCTGGTTATGCATATATTACAAATCCAAATGATATTCGTAATCAATATTCGATAGCAAAATCAATATCTTCTGGACAAATAACTTCTGTTGGAATTTTGACTGGTGGAGAAAACTATCAAGTAGGAGATTCTATTGAATTTTCTGCAAGATCTTTAGATTCTATTCCACCAAAAGCTTTCGTATCTTTTGTTGAAGGAAAATCGGTAACTTCTATCTCAGCGACAACATCTATAGTAACAAATGTTGAATTTTATAAATTTAGAGATGATCAAAAATATACAGCAATATCAACATCTCCACATTATTTCAATAATTTAGATTTTGTCAATTTTAATGCAAATCAAGAGTACAATAACTATTCTCAAGTTAACATTGCAACAAATGTACTTAGATTAACATCTGGTGTTGGTTCTACAACAAGCACTGGTTCTGTAACTTACTTTAATGTTTCTGGTAATTTATCGGATACTGCAATACAAGAAAATGATATCTATAGAATATCAAATGAATTAGTTAAGGTTTTAAATGTTGATGTAGTATCTTCTAGAATTAGAGTTTTAAGAAATACAAATGAGTTTGTTGGTGTAACTTCTTATTCTGCTGGAGAAGTCCTAACGGAAGTTCCCAGAAGAATGTCACTGAACTTTAATATCATCAATGACTATAATTTAAATTCTAGAAATAGGCAACAGTATTTTGATCCGCAAAATACTGTTGGACTTGGAACTACTTCTGGTGTAGGTATAACATCTACTATTGTGTTTTCAAATCCAGGAGTAGGTATAACACAGGTCACTATACCCACTAGATCACTATACATTCCAAACCATAATTTAGAAAATGGTGATGAATTAGTTTATTCATCAAATGGTGGATCATCAATATCAATATCAACTGATGGAATTTCTTCTTTCCAATTAAGTGACAATTCAATTCTTTATGCCACAAAAATATCCAATGATATAATTGGTTTATCAACTTTTAGAGTCGGTTTAAGTTCAATAGGTTCTTATATTGGGTTAGGAACTACTTCAGCTTCTTTATTATACTTCACTGGGGTTGGTTTAGGAAATACTCATAGTCTTGAGACCAATTATCCTAATATACTTGTTGGTGAAATTTCAAAAAATATAGTTACTGTATCAACAGCATCATCTCATGGATTATTCTTGAACAATAGTGTTATTTTAGATATTACTTCTGGATTAACAACATCTCTCAACGTAAAATATAATGACTATAGTAGAAGGACTATTATAAATGAAAGATCATTTGGTTCTTCAGATGTTGATATTGTAAAAAATACTATATCTATTGAAAATCATGGATTTACAACAGGACAAAAAGTTATTCATACGTCAACTGTTCCATGTGGTGGTCTAATTGATGAAAAAATATATTATGTTATAGTTGTAGACAGAAATACTATTCAATTATCAAATACTCAATATTATTCAACTAGAAAGGAAAGAGATGTTGTAAACATTACATCATCTTCCACTGGAAATATTTTGCCAATAAATCCACCAATTAAGTTGGTAAAGGGAGAGGGATTACAGATTCAGGTTTCAGATCCTTCATTGTCATTCATAAAGAACTCTATCTTATACTCTGCTTTTGACTTGAATTTCTACACTGATTCTGATTTTAAAAATAAATTTGATTTTTCCCAATCAGATTTTGTTGAAGTTGTTAGATCTGGAAAAGTGGGGATCGATACCACTGCTACCGTTACTTTAAGAACCACTAATACTACTCCCAATATCTTATATTATAAATTAGATCCAATCAATACCAATTTATCACTTGATACTAAAAAAGAATCAATAGTCGATAAAGAAGTTATTGGATTTGGCCAGATTTCTATATTGGAAAGTGTTTATAGTGGTCAGAAAAAAGTTATTGGAATTTCTACAAATACTTTTAATTTCTTGTCAGAGAATACTCCAGAAGTATCTTCGTACAACTCTGAGAGTTCGGATATTTCATACATCACAAATTCAAATAATGTTTATGGCCCAATAAATTCAATTAAAATAAAAAATTCTGGCAGAAATTTAAAGGAACTTCCATCAATATCAAAAATTCAAACTGGAATTGGAACCAAAGCCTTATTAGACTTAGAATCCAAAAATATTGGAAGTATCTTAAATTATCAAATTCAAGATATTGGATTTGAATATCCATCAGATTTGACAATTAGACCAACAGCAAAAGCAACTGAAATATTAAAAATAAAGACACAATCATCATTCAATTCGATTGGAATTTCTTCTGTAGGGAAAGGATATTCACTTTCACCAAATTTGATTGTCCTTGATGGACTGACAGGTAACATCGTAAATGATGTTGATCTCAGATATACTTTGGGAAGTACTAATGTTGAGATTCTAAAAAATACTAAAGGTATAAACAATGTTACTCCCACTATTATTCCAATCAACAATACGAACGGCGTTAGAATTAGTTCATTAGATTTTAACTCATCATCAAAAGAAGTTATTGTTACTTTAGGTTCTAGTTTTAGCAATGTATCAGATTTCCCATTTGAGATTGGAGATAAAGTTCTAATTGAGAATGTTAGTGTTGGAGTTGGATCTACAGGAACTGGATATAATTCAGAAAATTACAATTATGCCCTGTTCACATTGACTAACACCACTCCAAATATTGGAGGAATTGGAGCTACTGTTGCATATAGTCTGACAGAGTATTTGAAAAATGGAGAAATTCCTGGAACTTTTAATAATGAAAATTCTTCTGCAAGAATTATACCACAAAAACATTTCCCAATTTTCAATATCGATTTAGAAAAAAATGAGTTTTACGTTGGTGAAGAGGTATATTCCAATGAATCGTTAAGTGAAGGAAAGGTCATTGATTGGGATCCATCGTCAGAATATCTTAAGATATCAACATCCGACCAATTTACAGAAGGTCAAACGATTATCGGAAAATCTTCTTCATCGAGAGGAATGATTTCTTCTTTAATTGAAACAAAAGGATCATATACTGTTTCATCATCTTCAATCGTTAAAAAGGGATGGGAGAAAGAAACTGGAATTCTTGATAATCAATTCCAAAGAATACATGACAATGATTATTATCAATACTTCTCATATTCGTTAAAATCTCAAGTACCATTTGATACTTGGGGAGATGCTGTAGGAAATCTAAATCATACCGCAGGATTTAAAAAATTCAGTGATTTGATCGTAGAATCTTCCGTTACTACTTCAGGAATAACCACATCTCAAGATTCTGGCGATTTTACTGGAATTGCTGATCTTTCAAGATCAATTGATTTAAATTGTGTTTATGATTTTGATTTAGTTAAGGAAAATAATTTCTCTATTGATGGAAAAATTAAATCCAACGAAATTGTATTTAATTCCAGAATTATCCAAGATTACATAGAATCTATTGGAAATAGAGTTTTACTTATTGATGATGTTAGTGATCAATTTAATAGCAATCCAAGACCTACTCAGTTTAGCATAGTTGATACTTTTGGTTTAGATTCAAGATCTATAAAATTCTTGACTTTTGTTAGAGACAGAAGATTCAGTGAGCAAAAGCAAGTCTCTTTGGTCACTTTAGTGCATGATGGATCAAATGGATATATTAATCAATATGGTGCAGTTGATACATATGGAAATATGGGATTCTTTGATTTCTCTATTGCTGGTGATGAAGGAAATCTTTTATTCTATCCGACTAGATCATTAATCAATGATTATAATATAAGTTGTGTTTCTTTTGATATTAGAGATACCATATCATCAATAGGATCAACTGATCTTGGAAGCACTGTTTTTGTTGGATCTTCAACAACAACTATTTCATCAGGAAGTTCATCTCCAATAACTGTTGTTGGTATTGCTTCTACATATAGATCTTCGAAGGTTATTGTTCAGATTGGTGCTACAGATTCGTCATATTATGAATTTGATGAAATAACATTAATCCATGATGGTACTGATATTATCTTACAAGAATATGGTCAATTGGCCAGTGGAAGTTTGGTTACATATTCAGAATCAGGAATCGGAACTTATAATGCATATTATTCTGGTTCTAATATTAATATTGATTTGATTCCAAATAATACTACTACAGTTTCTTATAATATAAATTCTATCAGAGTTTCTATTGCAAATAGTTCTTCCACAAGTACTGGTGTAGAATCTTTTAATAATTCAGTTTTGCAGTCAAATTATGTTGCAATATCATCCACTCCATCTCCTGGAATTACGACGATTGCTACATATTCTTCTGCATATTCTGGATCATACTTTATAGTAAGTGTAGAAGATCTAACCAACAATCAATATCAAGTTTCGGAAGTTGTTGTTGCACATGATGATGTTGATCCACATATCACCGAGTTTGGTATTATTAATACAAATTCATCTATAGGTCTTATTGATATAAATTTTGTACCTTCTACTGGAAGTGTAGACTTAACATTTACACCCAACCCAGATATAGATGTTGAGGTTAGAGTATATCAAAATTCTATAGGTCTAGTTAACGACGCAATACCATATCGTGAAATTGATTTTACAAATGCATTTATTAGAACAGGATATGGAGATTATGAAGCATCTCAAAGTAATGTTAGAAGATCTTTCCAGTTAACATATAACCAAAATCCAATTTTTGAAAGGTATTTTGATGGAAGTAGTTCTTCTATAGTTGATATTGACAATGATGTTATCATCATACCAGAACATTTCTTTGTAACTGGTGAAAAGGTTGCATATACAATTGCTGGAGCTGGAAGCACTCAAGCAATTGGAATTGCTACGACTACTATTTCTGGTGTTGGAGTTACTGATAAACTTCCAAGTACTCTTTATATCGTAAAGAGCAATGAACTTGGAGTTCAAGTTGCGGCTTCTGCTTCAGATGCTTTAAAACTTCCACCAAATATTTTAGATATTACAAGTGTTGGAATTGGAACTTCTCACAGGTTTGTTTCCACCAATCAAAATTCTAGAGTATTAATTGGAATAGACAACCTAATTCAATCCCCTATTGTTTCAACTGCAATAACAACTACTCTTGCAGAAGAAGTAAGAATCACTGATGAGAGATTAACATTCTCTGGAATTACATCATTCTTTGGAGGAGACTTGATTAAGATTGATGATGAAATTATGAGAATAAATTCTGTTGGATTGGGATCAACTAATGTCATCTTAGTCCAAAGATTCTGGATGGGAACAGGTATTGCATCACATGCTCAAAATTCACTAATAACAAAAGTTAGAGGTGATTATAATATTATTGATAATACTATTAATTTTGTAGAAGCTCCTTATGGATTAACTCCAATAGGATCTACATCAAATCCACCAGATAGCAGAGATTTTGTGGGTATAGAGACTCATTCTACTTTCCATGGAAGATCATTCATAAGATCTGGTTTATCCAATGATGTTAATGATTCATATGCTTTCAATTATGTGTTTGATGATATTTCTAGAGATTTTAATGGAATTACAACTTCATTTTCCATCAAATCTGAAGGTTCTAATATATCCGGAATATCTACAAGTAATGCTATTGTATTGATTAATGACATATTCCAAGGTCCAGAAAGATTTGGTAGTGTTGATATTTTGGGAGATTATTATCTTACAGAATCTGCGGGTGAAACTCAAATTTCATTTACAGGAACTGCATCTTCTGCTTCATATGATATTAACACAGCAATTATTCCTCGTGGAGGAATAATTGTATCGGTTGCATCTACTGGAGGATTTGGTTATCAACCATTAGTAGCAGCAGGTGGAACTGCTGTCATTTCTGGACTCGGAACAATTCAATCAATTAGTATAGGAAACAGTGGTTCTGGATATAGACCTGGAGTTCAAAGTGTAGTTAATGTTGGAGTAGCAACATCTAGTGTTGGAAATTATTCCATTGAGTTCATTGGAACTGCTTCAATTAGTGGAGGTCATATTGTTAGCGTAGCTATTACAAATCCAGGAGTTGGATATACGTCAACAAATCCACCTATTGTTATATTTGATGATCCACTTTCATATTCAAACATTCCATTAATTTATACTTCATCTTCAAGTGGAGTTGGAACAGAGGCAATAGTTGATATTGTCGTTGGTCAGGGATCTAGTGTAATCTCATTCAATAGTAAAAATTCTGGATATGGATATGGTCAATCAGAAAAACTCACTGTTGCTATCGGTGGAACCACTGGAATTCCAACAAATACTTCATTGCCATTCGAACAATTTGAAGTTACTATCGATAGAACATTTAGTGATGAATTTTCTGGTTGGTCTATTGGAGATCTTCAAGTCATTGATCCATTCGATTCACTATTTGATGGAGAAAGAACAACTTTCCCAATTAGAATAAATGGCAATCAAACAACAATGAGGTCCAAAAAAGGATCTAATATTGAAGTTAAATCCAATTTATTAATCTTTATTAATGACATATTACAGGTTCCAGATATTTCTTACATATTTGAAGGTGGAAGTATAATTACTTTTGTCGAACCACCTAAAGTTGGAGATAAATCCAAAGTACTATTCTACAAAGGAACTGGAAATGTAGATACTGTCAATGTTGATATTTTAGAGACTATCAAGGAAGGAGACACTGTTAAGATTAATAGTGATTTTGTTGGATTAAATCAAGATTCTAGATTGGTAACTGATATCATCTCTACTGATATTTTAGAGACAAATACTTATTCTGGACCAGGAATTACTGAAGATGAAACTTTATTAAGACCTTTGATCTGGTGTAGACAGACTGAAGATAAGATTATAAACGGACAAGAAGTTGGAAAAGATAGAATTCTTTACGAACCATTGATTACTCCTACATCAAACTTAATTGAAAATGTAAGCATCTCATCTACACAAATTTGGGTAGAGAGTGTAAAAACTTTCTTTGATAGTTATGATGAGTACTTGCATGATGGAACTTCCGAGATTCCACAAAATAAAATTACAATCATTTCTCAAAACGATTTAGTTGCCGCATCCGCTACTGCTGTGGTTTCTGCCGCAGGAACAATATCATCAATTATTATTTCTAATGGTGGTATAGGTTACACTTCAACTAATCCACCAGAAATAGTAATCGAAAATCCCGTTGGTCTTGGATCAACACAAAGAGCTTCAGTATTATCTGTTGTTTCTTCTGCAGGCACTGTATCTAATATTGTAGTTTCTTCTCCCGGAACTGGATATACTACATCAAATCCACCAGTAGTATTAATAGAACCACCTGCAGTTACAAAAGAAACAATCGATTCAGTATCTTATATTGGTGATTTTGGCACTATTGTTGGATATGGTATATCCACAATTTCTGGTTCCGATAAAAACATATTTGATCTTTATATACCACAAGATTCGTTCTTGAGAGATACTGATGTTGTAGGAACTGCAATTACAGTAAGTCAGATCCAAGTTGGTGACTTCTTTGTTGTTCAAAATTCAAATGTTGGAGCAGCATCTACAAACTTCTTCACATATAGAACTAATGGATCAATTATTGGACTTTCTACTCAATATGTCGATGGAATTTATCAAGTAGATACTATCGAAACTCATTACAAAAATGTTGTTGGAGTTGGAACAACAGTTATCAAGAGAGTATTTGCAGTAGTAGAACCTACAACTGGAATAAGCACTATTGGAATGGGATCATCAACAATATTCTTTGATTCCACGTATTATACCTGGGATTATCTCGGAATTACTACTTATTCTGGAGGATCTATTACTACTTCCAACTATATTGGAGAATTTAGTTGGGGAAGAATTTATGATCTTTCCAGAAATGAACCGAAAGAATTTAAATCTTATGGTTTTAGTGGAATTAATACTTCTGCAAGTGTAATTCGTTTCAACCCACTTAAGTATAAAAACTATGTCAACTAATAAATATTCATAAAGGTATAACTATCGATGGCAAGACAAGGAATAAATACTGGTTCTTCCCCAGATGCAGGAGATGGTGATGCACTATTAACAGGTGCTATTAAAATTAATGCCAACTTTAGTGAAATTTATACGGCCATCGGAGATGGAACTAATCTGTCTCCAGGAATTGTAACATCTATTGTTGCCGGTACTAATGTAACAGTATCTGGATCAACAGGACAGGTAACTATAAATGCTTCAGGGGTTGGTGGATCATCATCTCAGTGGGTATCAACAGCATCAGGAATTCATACACTTTCAAATGTTGGAGTAGGAACCACAAATCCAACATCTGCTCTTACAGTAAAAGGAAATACTTCTCTTGAAACTTTAAGTGTTTCTGGTGTTTCTACATTTGCTGGTATTACTACAGTCACTGGGACAACACTATTTGCTAAACAACTTAATGTTTCTGGTGTTGTTACAGCATCATCATTCGTTGGTGATGGATCAGGATTAACTAATCTTCCTGGCGGTGGTGGTGGTATTGCTGGTATTAATACATCTGGAACTTCGACTTTTAATCAATTAAACACAACACAGTTAAATGTTTCTGGTGTTTCTACATTCCAAAACAGTGTTTATGTTACAGGTCAAAATAGATTGTATTTTGGAAGTTCTGATTTAGGAATTTTTTATCAAACATCACCTTCGGCATCAAATTATATTGTAGGTTTTAATAATGTTCCATTAACAATTTGGGCAGATAATCTTACTCTTGGTGCTCAAAACGGTGAAAACTTTGCAACATTTACTACTAATGGTTCTGCTTCTCTTTATTACGATAACTCCAAGAAATTTGAAACTCTTGGAACTGGTGTAACAATCACTGGAACTACCTTTACAAATCAGTTAAGTATTTCTGGAAATACAAATTCTGCTGGAATTATCACTGCCACAAGTTTCAGAACCAATACAACTGTTGGTGATGGAACAGATATTGGATTTGCTCTCAAATACTATATAACCTCAAGTGGAGCTTCTGCATATAGACTCGCTGGCCCTGGAGTATTGAATAGCACCGATAATCCAACTCTTTACTTACATAGAGGATTTACTTATATTTTTGAAAATTCTACAGGTGGATCTCATCCATTTGCGATTCGCACAAGCAGTGGAGGATCTGGTTATACTACTTCATTCTTGAGTGGATCTCAAACTGGAACGCAAATATTTACAGTTCCTTTTGATGCTCCAAATACTTTAGTTTATCAATGCACTCATCACTCAGGTATGGTTGGAACCCTTAATATCGTTACGTAAATCAATCTAATCTAATCATAAATAGATAAAAAACTCATAAAATGTCCGCAATTATAACTGATCAATTAAGAATACTGAATGCTAAGAGTTTTGTTTCTGCAGCAACCTCCTCTTCAAATTCTTATTATGCTTTTGTAGGTCTTCCTAATGCGACTGATTATTCATCTACTTGGGATGTAACTCCTCCAGCACCAAAGGATAACTTTGATCAGGAGAATGATTATTGGGATACGATGATTGCTCTCAAGAAGATTGGAGAAGATGATGTAAAGCAAGTTGTCCGTAAAGTCACCTGGCAGTCAGGAACAACTTATGATATGTATCGTCATGATATTAGTAGAACCAATACTTCTAAGCCTTCTGGAGCAACGAGTTTATATTCCGCAAATTATTATGTTGTAAACAGTGATTATAGAGTTTACATTTGTTTGCGGAATGGAACTTCTCCAGAAAATCCAGAGGGAAGACCATCTTTAGATGAACCAACATTTGTAGATTTGGAACCCAGATCTGCTGGATCTAGTGGAGATGGATATGTATGGAAGTATCTCTATACAATAAATCCAAGTGACATCATAAAATTTGATTCTGTAAATTATATTCCAGTTCCAAAAGATTGGGAAACTAGTTCTACGAATGCTGCTGTTAGGGATAACGCATCAACAAGTGGACAACTGAAAATTGTAACCATAACTAACCGTGGAGTTGGTTTAGGGACAGCAAATAGAACTTATACAAATGTTCCAATTAGAGGTGATGGATCTGGTGCTGAGTGTACCATTGTCATTAATAATGATTCTAAAGTAGAAACGGTAACAATTTCCAAAGGTGGGTCTGGCTATACTTATGGAACTGTTGACCTGATAACAGGAGGTGTTCCAACAGGGTCTACTTCACCTGTTTTTAATGTCATTATACCTCCTCAAGGAGGTCATGGTGCTGACATTTATAGAGAATTGGGTGCATATAACGTCTTAATTTATTCTAGAATTGAAAATGATTTAGAAAACCCAGATTTTATTGTTGGCAATCAAATAGCAAGAATTGGAATTGTAGAAAATCCACAAGCATATGATTCTACGTCAATCTTAAATTTATCAAAGGCAAGTGCTGTAGGAGCATTAAAACTCACTGGAGTTGGATATAGTAGTGCATCTTTCCCAGCAGATAGTAGAATAACTCAAACAGTCGGAGTTGGATCAACAGCTGTTGGAAGAGTAATATCTTATGACCAAACTACAGGAGTATTGAAATACTGGCAGGATAGATCTTTGTCTGGATTTAATACTGATGGATCTGCAAATATTAACCCAGTTTACGGATTCAAACTGAACAGATTTAGTTCAACAGTCAGTACAGGGGGAACTACTACTATTACTGGAATTAATAATACTTTATCACTGGATACAAACTTTACTGGTATATCTACAGTAATAAATAGTAGGACATACTATTTGGGTCAATCGTTTACATCTGGAGTTTCTAATCCTGAAGTTAAGAAGTACTCGGGAAATATCATTTATGTAGATAATAGACCTTCGATCACTAGATCATCAAATCAAAAAGAAGATATCAAAGTCATTTTGCAATTCTAAAGAATTATGCCACAGGAAACTAACCTCAACGTCTCTCCATACTTTGACGATTTTGATTCGGAAAAAAATTATTATAAGGTTTTATTTAAACCTGGATATCCTGTTCAGGCTAGAGAGTTAAATAATCTCCAATCTATATCACAATACCAAACAGAACAATTTGGAAAGCATATTTTCAAAGAGGGTTCTGTAGTAATTCCTGGACAGTTAAGGTACGATAATCCACTTTATGCTGTAGAAATCGAATCTCAGTACAGTGGCGTTCCTGTATCATTGTATTTTGATAATCTTCTTGGATCAAGAATTAGAGGATCAATTAGTGGAGTGACTGCAGAAGTAGTCTATTTACTTAAGGCAGAAGATTCTGAAAGAGGAAATAATACAATTTATGTAAAGTATCTTCAAAGTGGTGGGGAAGATTTTGATACTAAAATTTTTAGCAATGGAGAAACTTTACTTTTAGACACTCCAGTTTCTTACGGAAACACAACCATTCAAGTTGGTCAGGGATTTTGTAATGTTTTAACAGAAAATGGATTATCTGAGGGAAGTTCCGTTTCTGTTGCAGATGGTGTATATTTCGTTCGTGGTATCTTCGCTAATGTTAGTGCTCAGACTATACTTTTAGATCAATACGGAGTAAATCCATCATATAAAGTTGGATTTGAAGTTTTAGAATCTGTAGTAAATTCAGACGAAGATCCAGATTTAGTAGATAATGCTCAGGGATTTTCAAATTATGCAGCACCTGGTGCAGATAGATTCAAATTAGAGTTAATTTTAACAAAAAAAGATATTAATGATAATGATGTAGGATCATTCGTAGAGATTCTTAGAGTTCAGAATGGCTCTCCTCAATTCTTTACAAAAAATGCACAATATAATCTAATTCGTGATGAACTAGCAAGAAGAACTAGTGATGAGTCCGGAGATTATTTTGTAAAACCATTCACTCTCTTTGTCAGAGACTGTTTGAATGATAGAACTCTTTCGGATGGAATGTTCTTTGAGGGACAGAGAACTCCACAAGGAAATGTGGCATCTGAAGATTTGATGGTTTATGAGATTGGTCCAGGAAAAGCATATGTTAGTGGTTATGATGTAGAAACTATTTCAGCAACTTTGTTAGATGTACCTAAAGCAAGAACTACTGAAACAGTAACTTCAGAATCCGTATCTTATAATGCAGGTTCTCTTGCTATTGTCAATAGAGTTTATGGTTCAGTAACTCCAGGTCTTGGGACAGATGCTGTAGTTAGCTTAATGGATTCTAGAATAGGATCTACCAGTTATGTTGCTGCAGGAACAACTATTGGTTATGCAAGAGTATATGAGTATCTTCCAGAAACAAATTATGTTGATGACACAAGTAGATTTGAGTTAAGATTATTCGATATTTCAACATTCACTCAAATTGGTTTAACAACATCACTCACATCCACTTTAACAACACCAGCATATGTTGAGGGTAAAAGAAGTAATGCTTCGGGATATCTTGTTGAAAGTGTTTCTTCTGGCAATAGAATTCTAAATCTCTATCAAGTTTCCGGTTCTTTTATAGAAAATGAACCGATTGTCATCAATGGAATTGAAGATACTAGATTGATCAATTTTGTAAGAGACTATTCTATTGGGGATGTAAAATCGGTATATTCTCAAACTGGAATTACTACTTTCAATGCAGATTTTGCATTGAATAAAAAGTCTTATATTGCTAGACCTGGAACTACTTTTAGTATTACTAATGGAACTTCTGGAATCAGTACGGTATCTGCTGGATTGGAATATAATTTCACAAGAATATTAAAATCGGGAGATATTATTTCATATTCACTCAATGGAAGTGATCCTGTATATAATAAAGTAACAAATGTTAGTGCTGCGGGAACTTATTTTGAAGTACAAGCTTTAACATCGGTAAGTGGAATTTGTAACGGTTCTTTAAGAACTTCAGACACTTCTGTTTCGAATATAATCAAAGTAAGTACAAATATCAATTCAAAAAATAGTTCTTTAGTAACTAGACTGACAAGAAAAAATATTGAGTCAATTAACTTTTCAGAAAATGAAGTAATTCAAAGAAGAGTATTTACCAGTACTTTCTCTTCAAATACCATTTCAATAACAGTACCACCAGAAGATCAAGACATTTTCTTCGAATCTTTTGATGAAGATAGGTATGTGATCTCTTATGAAGATGGAACTTATGAAACTCTTCGTAGAGATCAATTTTTACTAAGTGTTACTGGAAAAACGGCAACTTTTTCTGGATTATCAAAGGCATCTGGTAATGCTGAAATAATTGCTACAGTAAAGAATGTTGGAGCAAGTTCAAAATCTAAAAAATTAAATAAAACTTCTTCTATTATAGTTTCCAACTCAAAGTTATCATCATCTGGAATTGGAACTACAACATTAAACGATGGACTCACTTATAGCAATGTTTATGGAACAAGAGTTCAAGACAGAGAAATAAGTTTGAATGTTCCAGATGTTCTTAGATTCTTGGCAATTTATGAGTCTGATGATAGTAATGATCCAACTCTTCCATATCTTACTTTAAGTGGATTCAGTGGACCATCAAACAATAACTCTGATTTTATTGTTGGAGAACAAATTGTAGGAAGTTCTTCGGGTGCAGTTGCATTAGTATTCTCTAAGAAAGATTCTGACAAGATAGAATATGTATTCTTAAATACCTTCAAGTTTAGTATTGGCGAAACCGTTTTAGGTAAAGAGTCTAATATTCAAGCTATAGTTTCTGCAAAAACAAATGGTAGCAAAAATGTTTCTGCAAATTATTACTTAGATGGTGGTCAAAGAGGATCATACTACGACTATGGAAGAATAATTAGAAAAAGAAATGTTTCTGAACCAAAAGGAAAATTAAAAGTAATATTCCAGAATTATACTATAGATTCGTCAGATACTGGAGAATTTATAACTGCTAATAGTTATGATGTATCAAATTATAAGCATGATGTTCCTTATTTGGACGGTGCTAGATTAACTGATTTTATTGATATTAGACCAAGAGTTTCACCATACACCCCATCAAATAGATCCCCATTTGAATTTAATTCAAGAAATTTTGATGTAGATGGTCAATACTCAAATTATGTTTTAGCATCTGGTGAAAATATCATATTAAATTACACTTATTATGTTGGCAGAATTGATAAAGTTGTTTTAAGACCAGATGGATTATTCGAAATAATTCAAGGACAACCATCAAATGTCCCCACACCCCCACAAAATAAATCAAATACTTTAGATATTGCTACTATTTATATTTCACCATACACATTCAACACAAATAATGTTGCTGTTGACATGTCGGTACATAAAAGATATAGAATGTCCGATATCTCTAAATTGGAAGATAGAATTCAGAGACTTGAAAAATATACTACTTTATCCCTTTTAGAATCAAAGACTGAAAATTTAGTCATTAAAGATGCTGAAACTGGATTAGATAGATTTAAGTGTGGATTTTTTGTGGATAATTTCACAAATCACATGTATCATGATACTTCAAATCCTTCATTTAGAAGTGCAATTGATACCAGTAAAGCAGCTTTAAGACCCAAGCATTTTACTACAAATTTAGACCTGGAGCTTGGATCCGAGGCAATTCTTGGTGTAGGACAAACATTTAATTCGAATGTAGATAAGAGTTACGTAACTGATCTCGGATCACCTGGAGTTAGAAAAACTGGTGATTTAATTACCCTTGATTACAATGAGGTTCTTTATTATGAACAACCATATGCAACTAAAACTGAAAGTGTCACTCCTTTCTTAGTAAGATATTGGGAAGGTTTAATAACTCTCAATCCTCCATCAGATTCTTGGATTGAAGAAGAATTTAGAACTCAAACAAACTTAATTGAAAATACATTTAATGCTCCACCAGTTCCAGATGAAAATATTACTGTTGTTGAAGATGTAATAGTTGATGATAGAATAAGTCAGGATGAAGCAAATGCTTTAGTTGGTATTAATGGTATTGATTGGATTGATAATGCAAGAAATATTCTTAATGGAGCAACAACTATTGGTGGAGTTCCTATAAATCTGGAAGGAGCAAAAAGAGGTGTTGGAAACGGTCCCAATAATCGTACAAATGAAATTGGTTTTTATTCTGGAACAGATACTTTACGTTTGGAAGTGAACATTGGACAAGTAACTCAAAAAGATAGAGATTTAATTACTAGATTATTGCCTCCAGATGCTGCTGCAAGTTTCTTCAATAGATTAGATAATGTACCATTTTTTGCTGGATTTATAGTTGTTGAGGTTGATTTTTCAACCGCTTCAGTTACTGTGGAAGACGTGGTTCAAGAGACAACAGAAACCACTACTCAAAGTATTCTTCTTCCACCAGAAATTTTAACAGAAGAAACTATTTCTGAGTCGATTTCTCACTATACTGAACCTGTTAGATTCTTAAGAAGCAGAAATATAGAATTTGATATTAAAGGTTTAAGACCAGTAACTAGATTCTATCCTTTCTTTGAGGGTATTGATGTAAGCAACTATGTTGTTCCGAAATTACTTGAGATTGAAATGGTTTCTGGTAAATTTGAAATTGGAGAAACTGTTACTAGTGGTCCTTTTGATACTGAATCAAGAATTTCATTTAGACTTTGTAAACCAAATCATAAGACTGGACCTTTTGATGGTTCCAATCCCCCAACAATATTAAATCCTGTCCCAGTTGTTGATTTGACAACCGGAGAAGTATTGCCACAGGATCCTAATTTAATTCCATCTTTAGATATATTTAAGTTAAATCCATATACACAACAATCAATAGAAAGTGATTATACAGAATCTTCTACTTTCTTGAATGTTGATACATTATCACTTCAACTTCCATCAGAAACAGAATACTCTGGTCTAGCAAGGCCTGAAATGACTTTAATAGGTAATTCTTCTGGTGCTGTTGCTAGGGTTAGAAGAATCAGATTAGTATCTGATAATAATGGAAGACTTTTAGGTTCTTTATTCATTCCAAATCCAAAGGTTATCGGCAATCCAAAATGGACTAACGGACAAAATACCTTTATGGTAATTGATACTCCTGAACTCAATAATTTGGATGAAATTTTTGACGAGTTTATTGCTAACTCTAGAGTCAATGAAAGTTCTGCTCAGGAAGAATTCACTTCATCGGGTATTATAAATGTTGAAGAACTCACCATTACTACAACAAGAAATATAACAATTATTCCAGAAAGAGTTAGAAATGTAACTACTATTACAAATACAACTACATTAACTTCTCAAGTTAATGCATCTCAAGCTCAATGGGAGCAATGGGATCCTCTTGCACAGTCATTCTATGTTCGTGAGGAAACTGGTATTTTTGTAACTTCTTGTGATATTTTCTTTGAAACAAAGGATGAATTTATGCCCGTCACATTCCAAATCAGACCAATGATTGCGGGTGTTCCAAGCACAATGGTTGTTCCATTCTCTGAGGTTACTCTTGAGCCAGATCAAGTTAATCTTTCTACAGATGGAACAGTTGCTACAAGAATCAGATTCCCATCTCCGGTCTATTTGAACGGACCAAAGGAAATTCCAACAAGACAAGCACCTATTGGAACTCAACAAGGTTCAGAATATGCAATGGTTCTCCTGTCAGGAAGTCCAAATTATAGGGTATTTGTTTCCGAACTTGGACAAAATGATATCTATACAGGAGTAAAAGTTTCTCAACAGTTTACTCTGGGAAGTATGTTCAAATCCCAGAATGGTTCAACTTGGTCTCCTGCTCAACTGGAAGATCTTAGATATAGACTTTATAGAGCAGACTTTGTAAATGAAGGTCTTGTTAGATTCTTTAATCCAGATCTAGCAACATCTAATAAGAAAGTCACAGTTACTGGAGCAAATCAATTATTACCACTCTCAAGAAAAGTTGTAGTTGGTCTTGGATCAACTGGATATGACGAGACTAATGTTGTTCCTGGTGTAACGATTGTTCAGGGAACTGCTACTGGAACTTTAGCTTCAATTGGTGGTAGTATAACTGTAGGAACTGGGGCAACAGTGATAAATGTTGGAACAGGATATAGTGTTTCTGGAACATTTACTAATGTTTCCTTAGAATCTGAAACTGGTATTGGTGAAGGTGCAGTTGCAACGATCAATACGAATGCAAGTGGACAGATTAGTGTTATCACAATTACCGGTGGTGGAAATAATTATTCTGTTGGCGATATTTTAGTAATACCAGAAACTTCACCACTTAATACTGGATTTGGTGGAAAGTTCTCGGTAAGTTCAATTGCATCCAAGAATACTTTTGTAATAGAGGATGTGCAAGGTAGTTTTGCTACTGGTATTTCTACGATTTCTTATATTAATTCTTCAGGAATTACGACTTATGTTGGTGCTGCAGTAACTGCTTCTAGTGTAAATGTAGATCAATATAATACTGGACTTCATATGAAGATATTCCAAGCTAATCATGGAATGCACTCATCTGAAAACTATGTGAGAATCTCTAAGATGAGACCTACACTGGATCAAAGTTCTTCAGATACAACTACAGAATTAACTCAAACAGGAACATCTGTTACTCTTGTAGACTCTTCTGGTTTTGAAACTTTTGAAGGTTATCCTGTAGATGGATCAAATCCCGGATATGCTATTATTGGTTATGAGGTATTCGAATATACTGCAGTTGCTGGAAATACTTTAACGATTTCCCAAAGAGGTGTAGATGGAACTCTTGTTTCTCAACTTACATATCCAATTGGATCTTTAGTAGAAAAATATGAGTTCAATGGAATTTCTCTTAGAAGGATCAATAAAGTTCACAATTTATCTCTTGTAGATCAAACAATACATCCAACTGAACTTAATAGTTATCATATTAAGATTGAGATGGGAGCTACTGATTTTGAAGGAAATCCAATCGGAGTTTCCAGAACTGATGATAGATATTTCTTGAGCACGGTTCAAACTGGAAGATCTGGAACAAATATCTCCAATAATATTCAGTTTGAAACTATCACTCCAAACTTTGCAAATATAATTCCATCTGGAACTTCTATGTCTGCTAGAATGAGAACGTTCGCAGGAACAAGTATTAGTGGAAATGAAAACTCATTTACAGATCTTGGATACGAAAGTGTTCAAATAAATGAAATTAACTATCTTTCTTCTCCAAGAGTAGTATGTTCAAGAGAGAATGAACTGAGACACATCACCAATAGTCCAGGATCAAAATCTTTGACTATGGAATTCTTAATGAATAGTACAGACTCTAGAGTTTCTCCAGTAATCGATACCATTAAAACGGCAACTATTCTTACATCAAACCTTGTCAACAGTCCAAATGGTATTGGAGAAAACTCCACTTATGCCGATGATGATAATGTGAGAAGTCTATACAATGATGGTCATTCTGCAATTTACATTTCAAAACCTGTAAGATTAAAAATCCCAGCAAACTCATTGAAGGTTTTCCTCAGTGCAAGTAGAAACACTCAGAATGATATTAGAGTATTATACAGACTGTATAGATCTGATTCTCCAGAACTTTCTCAAAACTTTGAACTGTTCCCAGGATACCTAAATTATCAAGTTGATGGTCAGGGTATTAGAAGAGTAATAGATGTATCGAGAAATGATGGATCTGCAGATAAGAGAGCTGATCAGAGTTCTGATAGATCTTTCAGAGATTATGAGTATACTGCAGATGATCTTCCTGAGTTTGATGCTTTCTCAATCAAGATTATTATGGCTTCTGAAAATCAAGCCACTCCACCAATGGTGAAACAGTTAAGATCTATTGCTACAATTAAACCAAAACCATAATATGGAATACATAAAAGTAAAAGATAAAGATAATTTAGTCAGGGATTCTTTTTCTAATGGAATAGTGAATACTGACATTGAAGGTTACAAAACATACATTCAAAATTATAAAAAAGCTTATAATGATACTCAAAGAATTAAAGAACTTGAGAATAATGTTAATGAAATTAAAAGTGATTTGAATGAAATTAAAGATTTATTGAGGAACTTATCAAAATGAATCCTGATCAAATACAACTAGAAGATGTTAATAAAATGTTTGAGTATGAGAAACTATCCAGAGATATAGATAATGTAGATGATATTGAAGTTCTTAAGAACTACGCAAAATCATATATTAAATTATATCTCAAACAACAAGAAGTTGTATCTAAATTCTAATGGCAACTCATACAATCACCTTTGATCCAACGTCCGGTGTTGCTTACGGAGCAAATCTTGTAATCAACACTGGGGCAACTTTTAATGATAGTTTTACGGTAAAAACTACATCAGGATCTGCTTTTAACTTTAATGGGTGGACTGGATCTTCTCAGATGGCCAAAAGTGTTTCTATTGGATCATCGATGTATGCATCAGCTACATTCAATGTAGGATTTACAAGTGCTGTTGGTGGTAGATTTAATCTTTCTCTAGGTTCTACAGAAACTAGATCTTTAGTGGAAGGTAGATATGTTTATAACATCCTAGTAAGTTCAGGATCTACAGTTTATAATTTAGCAAGTGGAAATGTTCTAGTAATTCCTGGAATATCATCAGCACCATAAATACCTTAAGGGGTAATTGGATAAATGGCACAACCATCATCTAGACAAGAGTTAATTGATTATTGCAAAAGAAAACTGGGTGCTCCAGTTTTAGAAATAAACGTTGCTGATGAGCAAATTGAAGACCTAGTTGATGATGCTATTCAATTTTTTCAGGAAAGACATTTTGATGGAGTATATCCAACATTTTTAAAGTATCAGATCACAGAAGATGATATTAATAGAGGTAAGGCACAACCAACCTCAGGAGTAGGAATTAGTACCATAACTGTGGACCATAATGTTGGGTTAACCACTCAATTTAATTTTTATGAAGGTGGAAATTATTTACAAATTCCACCTTCCGTTATCGGTGTAAATAAAATATTTCACTTTGATGGAACTAATACCATCACAAATAATATGTTTAGTATGAAATATCAGTTGTTCCTTAATGATATTTACTATTGGGGATCTACTGAACTCCTCACTTATGCAATGGTAAAAACTTATCTTGAAGATATTGAGTTTTTACTTACAACACAAAAACAGATTAGATTTAATAAAAGACAAGATCGTTTATATTTGGATATAGATTGGGGATCTGTTACTGCAGGAACATATCTAATTATTGATTGTTACCGAACATTAGATCCTAGCGACTATTCTCGGGTTTGGAACGATTCTTTCCTGAAAATGTACTTGACTTCACTTATTAAAAAGCAGTGGGGACAAAACTTAATTAAATTCCAGGGAGTAAAACTTCCAGGGGGTGTGGAATTAAACGGAAGACAGATTTATGATGATGCTCAAAAAGAACTTGAAAATATTATGGAAAAAATGTCAAATACTTATGAACTTCCACCTTTAGACATGATTGGATGATATGTTAAATCCATTTTTTCTTCAAGGATCAAAATCAGAGCAATCGTTAATTCAGAGTTTAGTTAACGAACAACTCCGCATGTATGGGGTAGAGGTTTATTACTTGCCAAGAAAATATGTAACGGAGAGAACTGTAATAAGAGAAGTTATTGAATCAAAATTTGATAATGCTTATCCAATAGAAGCATATGTTGATACATATGATGGGTATGAAGGGCAAGGAACAATATTATCGAAGTTTGGGGTTCAACCATTAAATGATTTAAATCTTATTATTTCCAAAGAAAGATTTGAAACTTATATTTCTCCTCTTATAAAGAACTTACCTGATGTAAAATTATCAACAAGACCAAAAGAGGGAGATTTGATCTGGTTCCCTCTTGGAGACAGATTATTTGAAATCAAATTTGTTGAACACGAAAAACCTTTTTATCAACTTCAAAAAACTTATGTTTATGAGTTGAGATGTGAACTCTTTAGATATGAAGATGAAATTGTTGACACTGGTGTTGGTGAAATTGATGATAATGTTTCTAAAGAAGGATACATACAAACTCTTACTATGGTCGGTCTTGGTGTAACAGCCACAGCAACCGTTACTGGTATTTGTACAACTGGTGGAGTAAGATTTGTAACTATTTCAAATAGAGGTAATGGATATACTTCTAGACCAAGAGTAATATTTTCATCTGCTCCAGCTGGAGGAACTACAGCAGTTGGAATATCTACCTTAATTGGTGATCTAATTGATTGTAATGGCAATAAAGATGGTTATAAGATTCAAGGTATAGAATTAATTAATCCTGGATGTGGATATACTGTAGCCCCTTCTGTTGTAGTTGTTGGTGGTGGCGGGGCTGGATTTGCTGCTACGACTACTTTGGGTAATGGGACTATTAAACAAGTTTCAATTATAGATGGTGGAAGTGGATACTCCAGTCAACCAACGGTGACATTTAGTGGACCTGGAGTAGGAATTACTGCTACTGGTACATCATCTATTAATTCTGCTGGAATAGTAACAGCAGTTTATATTACAAACGCTGGATTGGGATACACTCAAACACCAACTATTACAATTTCATCTCCATACTCTTCAGGATCTGGAAGTTATGAATACAATGAAACTGTAACAGGTAGTATTAGTGGATCAACGGCTATTGTTAAGAAATGGGATTCTGACATTAACGAATTGGAAGTATCTAACATTAGTGGAACATTTGTAAATGGAGATGTTCTTGTCGGATCAAAATCAAATGCTTCTTATGAAGTAAGATTGATTAATACCGATAATACTCAAGATCCATTTGCTGATAATGACAATATTGAAATTGCAGCTGATGCTATACTTGACTTTTCAGAAACTAATCCATTTGGAAATCCATAAATAATATATCATACTTTCCTGACAAATGTTTGAGTATTTTTATCACGAGATACTGAGAAGAACAATCGTTTCTTTCGGAACTTTGTTCAATAACATTAACATCAAACACACGAATGACTCTAATAGTACCGTGAGTATGATGAAAGTTCCTCTTGCATATAGTCCGACACAGAAATTTTTAGCGAGATTGGAACAAGTTCCAGATTTGAATAAACCAGTTCAAATGTCTTTGCCAAGAATGTCATTTGAATTTCTTGGATTAACTTATGATACTACGAGAAAAGTAACTACTACTCAAACATTTTTATCCGGTCTTTCCTCTGATAAAACTCAACCAAGAAAGACTTATATGCCAGTTCCATATAATATGTCATTTGAACTTAGTGTTTATACTAAGTTGAATGATGATATGCTTCAGATTATTGAACAGATCTTACCATATTTTCAACCAGCTTATACATTAAGTGTTGATTTAATAGACACAATTGGGGAAAAAAGAGATATTCCTATTGTTCTTGAAGGAATTGAGATGAAAGATGAATATGAAGGTGATTATTCTCAAAGAAGGGCTTTGATTTACACTTTAAGATTTACTGCTAAAACATATTTGTTTGGACCTGTATCCGATGTATCCAAGGATATCATCAAGAAAACTTCCATCGGATTTGTTGCTGGGGATTCTACTGGTGGAACAAGATCACTTACATACACTGTTGATCCAGTAGCTACTAAGAGTTATACAAATAATACAATTACAACTCTTGTTGGTGATATTAGTTCGACAGTTGTAACTATTGAAGTTGCCGATGCATCTTCAATTTCAAATCTTGATGTTCTTGTAATTGATGAAGAGAATTTTAGGGTGACAAATAAATCAGGTAATAAATTGACAGTCGAAAGGTCCTATGATTCAACTAAACCATCAAATCATGTTTCCGGATCTGATGTTAATTTAATTACAGTTGCGGATGCTCCTCTCATTGAAATGGGAGATAATTTTGGATTTGATGGATCTTTCTGATGGTAGAATATGAAAATGACAAAAAAATTCGATGATCTCAACGAAACTTTTAATGTTGCTGGAGAAATAGTATCTAAAGAAATTGAAAGTATTGAAGAAAAGGTAGAATCTATAGCTTCTATATCAAATGATCTTAAAAAAGATTATGAGTATACTAGAGGAAACTTATACTCTATTATTGAAAAAGGTCAAGAAGCTTTAAATGGCATTTTGGAACTTGCTCAAGAAAGTGAAATGCCAAGAGCCTATGAAGTCGCAGGTCAACTTATTAAAAATGTTGCAGATGCTACTGATAAACTTATCGATCTTCAAAAGAAGTTAAAGGATATTGATGAGCAAAAAATCAAAGGACCAACGAATGTTACCAATGCACTTTTTGTTGGTTCCACAGCAGAATTATCTAAGTTATTGAAGAACGGACTTACCGAAGATAATAAATAGTACAAAGGGAGAGAAATCCCAAAGTACTATTGTTACTAATAAGATGTCAAAGGATGAGTTACCTTCGATTGATCAGTTTGTCTCTAATGACAATTTGCCTTCGATAGAAGAATTTTTAACAGAAGAAGTAGATCAGGAATTACCTTCTGTTGAAGATTATATTGAGAAAAAAGAAGAGATACAAGAATTAGTAGAAGAATTCGTACCGGAAGAAAAGAGTTTAGAACTCAACGAAGTTCTTCGACTAATTAATGATGTCAGGGAAAGCATTCCAGACATTCCAGAAATAAAATATTATGACAGAGAACTTGAAGATATTTGCGAGTCTATTCAGTTGCTTGCATCTTCAATTCCTGAAGTAAAATATTATGATTCTGATATTGAAAAATTACAGAAAGATATTCAAGAAGTACGATCCGAGATTCCCGTTTTCCCTAAGTGGGTAAATGAGGTAAATGAGGTTCCTGATTTCTCTTGGATTGGAAAAACATTTAGTGTTATTGATGATGACTTTATTAGGGTCAATGATACTATTGAAACTCTTCGTGAAAGAGTTGAAATTAATTTAAGGGAAGTAGTAGAAGAAAACGAAACAAAACATTTTGAAACTAAAGTTCGACTTGAAAGTGAAATCAAGGAACTGGATGAAAAATATCAACAAGTAAAAGATAGAATTTGGAAAGAACTTAGAGAATCATCTCTTAAAATTTGGGAATACCATAAAGAGTTTAAGGATGATGATCGCAAGTTAAAGAAACAGATTACAAATGAGTACAATATCCTCAAAAATAACCTTGAGGAAAAACTCAAGGAGTTTAATGATAACAGCGTAAAAACCGATCAGGTTCTTCTAAATTACTTCGAAAATCTAAAAGAAGAAATTTCAAGTCTCCCTGAAGTTAGATATTATGATGAAGATATCAAACACGTAAGAGAAGATATTAAAGATCTGTATGATCTTGTAAGAACGATTAAATCCGAACAAAAAGATTTACAAGAAAGTATATTAAGAGAACCACCTGAAGAAAAAGAATCGATTGGAGCTTCTCCAGATCCATTAACTCCATTAGATCAAAAGTTTGCAACATTAGACGATCTTGCAAACCACTATAGAATCTTTATTAATAGAATTCAAACACAACTCTCAACGATGGGAGGAGGTGGTGCTGGATTCATTAAGGATCTTGATGATGTTTCTTTTGACCAAACTACAGGCACTGGAAAACTTTTAATTTATAATGGATCTCAGTGGGTAGGAATTTCTAGTAATGATTTAGGAGGAGGTGGAAGTGTTGGAGCTGGAGGGACTTGGCAGGTTGATTCCGTAGGCATTCACACAACAAAAAATGTTGGAATTGGAACTACCGCAAATCCCGATTACAAACTTTATGTTGATGGAAGTGCTTTCTTTACAGGAAATGTTTCTGTTGCAGGAACAGTAACTTATGAAGATGTGACCAATGTTGACTCTATTGGTATTATCACAGCAAGAAGTGATGTCAATGTTCAACAAAATCTTTTTGTTGCAGGAGTTTCAACTTTCAATAGTTCAAGTGGTGTTGGAACTGTTTATGTGGGACTTGGTAGCACCGCATTATATGTTGATGGTAATGCTCGTGTTACTGGTATCCTAACAGTAGGTAGATCATCTGTTATTATTGATGGAGATAATAATACCATTACTGCTGGAAATGTTTTGATTACAGGATCTTCAATTACTATTGGAGACAATGTAACCATTAACAGTGGTGCTACGGGAATCAATTCGGCACCCAATATCATTTATGTCGCAAAAGATGGTGATGACTCAAAGAATGGAACATCTATTGACAATGCAAAACTAACGATTGCTGGAGCAGTATCAGTTGCTCAGACCGGAACTACAATTAAAGTTTTATCGGGAACGTATAACGAAAATAATCCTATTGAAGTTCCTGCATTTGTTTCCATCGTTGGAGATAATCTAAAGACCGTAACAGTAATTCCGAATAATTCAACAGAAGATATTTTCCACGTAAACAAAGGAACTTATCTTGCTAATATGACTTTTGTTGGACACACTGCACCATCTGCGGCTGTTGCATTTCCACCAACTATCGCAACTAATGTAGGTGGTGGTAAGTGGGAAAGTCCTTATGTCCAGAATTGTACCAGCAATACAACCACTGGTACTGGAATGAGAATTGATGGAGATCTTGCAGAAGGGTTAAAATCAATGGTTGTTGATAGTTACACTCAATACAATCAGGGTGGTGTTGGTATTGCAGTAACTAACAATGGATATGCTCAGTTGGTGAGCGTTTTCACTATTTGTTGTAACGAAGGAATCACCGCATATAAAGGGGGACAGTGTTCCCTCACTAATAGCAATACTGACTTTGGTACTTATGGATTAGTTGCTGATGGAACTAGTGATCTTCAGTTTACAGGAATCGTTACCACAAGTTCATCTGTGGGAACAGATTCTGTTGTTGTTGCAATTAATACAACGACAAGACCTTATGAGGGACAAGTTTTATATTTTGATACTCTCTATTATACTGTAGAGAGTATCACTGTTACAAATGGGGGAAGTGGTTATACATCAACACCATCAGTAACAGTTGGAACTCCTACTGGACCTAATGGATCTACTGCAACTGCTTTTGCTACGTTAGATGGTGATCGAGTCTCTACGATTACTATCATTTCAAGTGGAACGCAATACTCATCGACACCATCAGTTACAATCTCTGCTCCAGATTCAGGAACAACCGCAACAGCAGATGCAAATATTACTCCAATATACTACACAATAAATAGTTCAACTCCAGTAGTATCTGGAATAACGACTATCACAATAGATGAAAACCTGAACAACACTATTGGTGTTGGAAGCACTGCTTATTTTTATCAAGTAAGCACAATTACAGCAAGTTCTCATACATTCGAATATGTCGGATCTGGTAATGACATTGCTACTGCTGTTCCTTTACTGGGTGGTGTAGCAGTTCAGGAAAATGAAGTTGTATCTAGAAATGGTGGAAGAGTAGTCTTTACAAGCACAGATCAAGCAGGTAATTTTAGGATTGGTGATGGCATTATCATTAACCAAAATAATGGAACAATTAGTGGTAGAGCATTTACAAGAAGTTTATTTAATCAAATGACACCGTTCATCTTAGCATTAAGTTAGTATGGCACAATTAGCACTCAATAATTTCAAAACAGTAACACTAGAAGTAACTACAGGTATTCAGACTGTATATACTGCACCCACTGGATATACTTCTATTGTGTTATATGCCCATGTAACAAATATTGGATCAGCCACAGAAACAGTAACAGTATCCCATAAAAGAAGCACTACATCAACAGAAATTGCAAAAGCAGTTGCAGTTCCTCCAAATGATGCTTTTGTTCCTATGGATGGTAAGTTAGTTTTAGAAACTAGTGATTCTGTGGTTATTTCCGCAAGTGCAAACTCTACATTCAAATTGATCTTAAGTATTCTGGAAACTGCAAATGCCTAAACTCATTAGTCAAAAAAACTTTTCCAATATCAATGTATCTGGAGTTACAACAACAACTTCAAGTCAATTTGCTTTGGATAGTTTTCTGAAGAGTTCTTTCAGATCAGCAAAATATCAGATTCAAATAGACCAAGGATCGTCTTATCAAACAACTGAATTTTTAGTTGTTCATGATGGTAGCACTACTTACAATACTGAGTTTGCAATTGTAAAGAGTGGAGGAGTTCTTTCAACATTTGATAGTGACATCTCTGGAAATTATGTAAGACTTTTAGCAACTCCATTTTCGGCGGCAACTCCAGTGAACTTTAAAATTATCCGAACAACTATTGATTCATAAATATAAAAAGATCCTTGATATCTTTTAATGAAATCTCAGTTTACCAAATTTACCCATAAGACTCCACATCTTGTGAAAAAGCAACACCAACTTGATCCCAACTTGGATTTAAAACAGTTAGTTCATCACGCATCAGTTCAGTATGTTGATCGTGATGCTGATGGGGATGTGGACATTTATGATAATCCCAAAAAACCAGTTCCTGATGAAAATCCAATCAAGGACTTTGGAAAGGTATCTAAAACTTTGATCGCAAAACAAAAAGGTGAAATTAAGCATACTAGAAGAGGTATGGCTTATGAAGATCTTCGTAAGTGGTTTGGAACTGGTGGAGAAGGTGGTGTAGGTGGTGGTGGATGGGATCGTTATAATACTAAAGGAGAAAGAATTGGTAAATGTGCTCGTGAACCCGGAGAGGGTAAACCAAAATGTCTTTCAAAAGAAAAGGCAGCAAAAATGTCCAAGGATGAGATTGCTGCTGCTGTAAGAAGAAAAAGAAAATCAGATCCAGTAGCAGATCGTCCAGGCAAAGGAGGAAAACCAAAGATGGTATCCAATAAGATCAAAGAAGAAACTCACGAATCAGCTCTTCCTGATTGGAATGGTCCCATGTTCTCAGCAAATCAAAAGAGATTTTGTCCAAAGTGCCAAAAGAATGAAACTCAAATGGAGTGTAAATATGGACCGAAGTATTGGGCATTATATTCATTACCATCATCAATCATTACGAATCAAATGAAATACGATATCGCACAACTTCATCCAGCAAATGAAGAGAAAGATCCTTGCTGGACTGGATATAAACAAGTTGGTATGAAGAAGAAAGGTGGAAAAAAAGTTCCTAACTGCGTTCCAGAACACACTGGAATTGTTGGAAAGATTCTCGAACAGATTGCTGGAGAAGAAGAACTTCAGAATCTTGAAGAAAAGAATGTTCCTACCAATCCATCTCTCTGGTCTAAAATGAAGTCCAGAGCAAAAGCAAAGTTTGATGTTTATCCTTCAGCTTATGCTAATGGTTGGGCAGCAAAAGAATACAAGAAAGCTGGTGGTGGTTGGAAGTCGGTAAGTGAGGAAGTTGAACTTGATGAAGCAGTAAGAGTCCCAGCAAAAACAGGAAACTTAATGCACGTAATGTTGACTTGGAAGGGTAAGATCTATTCACTGAAGATGTTCTTCCCACAAGTATCTCTTCCAAGTAGAAGTGATGTTCAGGATCAGATTGAAAAGGTTTATCCTGGATCTAGAGTTCAATCATACCATGTATCAGAGTATCAACCAGGCGAACCAATTGTTCATACTGAAGGAGCTGCTTGGACTCGTAAAGAGGGTCAGAATAAAGAGGGTGGACTTAATGAAAAAGGACGCGAATCTTACGAAAGAGAAAATCCAGGATCTGATCTTAAGTCGCCAAGTAAGAAGGTTGGAAATCCCCGCAGGGCATCATTCTGTGCCCGGATGTCCGGAATGAAGAAGAAATTAACTTCCTCAAAAACTGCTAACGATCCCAATAGCAGAATCAATAAGTCCCTTAGAGCTTGGAACTGCTAATGACTGGATCTATTAAAATTTTAGGAAACTCTCAACAATTATCAGGAATAGGAACGACAGTTTCAGATATTAATGGACTTGGATCACAGTATGTTTTAATTCAACATACTGGATCTGGAAATCACTATATAATTGAAAAAACTGGTGATGGAGTCACTGTTGGAACAGTTTATATGCCGTCCGAATCATTTCTATTAATCAAAAAAGAAAGAACTAATATTATATCTGTTAATAGTGGAAATGATATTTACGCAACTTCTGTAGTGTATCAAGGATAAAAACATTTTATGAGTGATGTATATCTTGGCAATCCACTTCTTAAGAAGGCTAATACACCAATCGAGTTTACTCAAGATCAGATTCTTGAGTTTGTACAGTGTAAAGAAGATCCGGTTTACTTTGCAAAGAACTATGTGAAGATTGTGACACTGGATAAGGGACTACAACCTTTTCAGATGTATCCCTTTCAGGAGAAGTTAGTTAATAATTTTCACAATCACAGATTTAATATCTGTAAGATGCCACGACAGACGGGTAAATCAACCACTGTAGTGTCCTTCCTGCTCCATTATGCCGTCTTTAATGATAATGTGAACATAGGTATCCTTGCAAACAAAGCAGCAACTGCAAGGGAACTCCTGGATAGGTTACAAACTGCATATGAGAACCTTCCCAAGTGGATGCAACAAGGTATTATATCATGGAATAAGGGTTCTTTAGAATTAGAGAATGGATCAAAGATTTTGGCGGCTTCTACGTCTGCAAGTGCTGTCCGAGGCATGTCATTCAATATCTTGTTCCTTGACGAATTTGCGTTCGTTCCAAACCATATCGCAGATTCCTTCTTTGCATCTGTTTATCCTACTATTACTTCTGGTAAGAGCACGAAAGTAATTATCGTTTCTACACCACACGGTATGAATCACTTCTACCGTATGTGGCACGATGCGGAAAAGAAGAAGAACGAATATATCCCAACTGACGTTCACTGGAGTGAAGTTCCTGGCAGAGATGAGGTGTGGAAGGCTCAAACAATAGCAAACACATCCGAACAACAGTTTAAGGTTGAGTTTGAATGCGAGTTTTTAGGGTCTGTTGATACTCTGATTGCTCCTAGCAAACTGAAGAGTTTAGTTTATGATCATCCACTCAAACGAAGTGCTGGTTTGGATGTTTATGAGGATGTAAAAGAGAATCATGATTATGTAATCACTGTTGACGTTGCTCGTGGAGTTGGAAACGATTACTCTGCCTTTACAGTTATAGACATTACAACTTTCCCACACAAAGTGGTTGCAAAGTATCGGAACAATGAAATTAAACCGATGTTGTTCCCAAGTATTATTGTGGATGTTGCAAAGAATTATAATGATTCTTACATCTTATGTGAAGTAAATGATGTTGGAGATCAGGTTGCAAGTATTGTTCACTATGACTTAGAGTACAATAATCTTCTTATGTGTTCGATGCGTGGTAGAGCTGGACAAATTGTTGGACAAGGGTTCTCTGGAAAGAAAACTCAACTTGGAGTTAAAATGTCCAAGACTGTTAAGAAGGTTGGATGTTTAAACCTCAAGACGATGATTGAGGAAAACAAACTTCTTCTTAATGATTATGAAATTATTGCAGAACTTACAACCTTTATTCAAAAACATAATTCATTTGAGGCAGAAGAAGGTTGCAATGATGACCTGGCTATGTGTCTGGTGATTTATGCTTGGTTAGTTGCTCAAGATTACTTTAAAGAACTTACTGATCAGGATGTTCGTAAGAGAATCTATGAAGAACAAAAGAATCAGATTGAGCAAGATATGGCACCTTTTGGATTTATTGTTGATGGGACAGATAGTGGTAGTTTTGTAGATTCTGATGGAGATAGGTGGTTTACTGATGAATATGGTGACAGAGCATATATGTGGGAGTATCTATCCTGATGGACTTGGACGGTCAAATTAAACTTGGACATTTACTTCTTAATGATAGAAAGTGCAGATCTTGTGGAGAAGTAAAAAATCTCATTGAGGGATTCTATAGAACAAGAAAAGATAGAGGCCAAGTTCCATCTTCATATTCTTATGAGTGTAAAGAGTGTACAATTAAAAGAATAATCACAAGTAGAATGACATCAAGAGTTTTAGATAGATGGGAATATCCCGATTGGTAGTTGTTCATACCATGTTTCCCCATTCAAAAAGTAGATTTTAATAAATATTTTTTAGTTAAACTGAGTAAAACAGGAGAAAAACATGGCGACTCCTCAATTATCTCCAGGCGTACTCGTCAGAGAGGTTGACTTAACTGTAGGAAGAGCTGATAATGTTTTAGATAATATTGGAGCTATTGCGGGCCCTTTTGCAATCGGTCCAATTGACGACCCAATTGACATCACCACAGAACAAGAATTAATTAACGTATTCGGAAAGCCACTCTCAACGGACGCTCAATACGAATACTGGATGAGTGCATCATCATTCCTCACATACGGAGGCGTTCTTAAGGTAGTAAGAACTGACGATAACGATTTAAAGACAGCTAACGCTGGTGTTGGTATTGCTTATACAACTACATTAAAAATTAAGAACTTTGATGATTACGAAGCAAATTACGAAGATGATATTGCTGACTATATTTTTGCAGCCAAAAATCCTGGTTCTTGGGCAAACAACCTTAAGGTTTGTGTAATTGACGATTTGGCCGATCAAACGATCGGAATTACAACTACCAATCCTGGATCTGCTGGGGCTGTAATTGGTTATGGAGTTTCAACACCACTCACTGGTGTAGTTATTCCTGGAGCTGGTTCAACATCAACCTTTACTGGATACATTAAAGGTATTATCACTGGTGTTACCACCGATTCTACAAGTAATGCCAAGAGTACTTTTGATGTTAAGATTATTTCAAGAGTCTCTACTGCAGGAACTGATACGGGTACTGAGTATCCTATTACTTACTCGGAAGGAAATTCAAACGCATCCTTCCAAGCTTCAGATACTATTGGATTTGTAAACAACTCTGGAGTTTCTACTGGTAATGGGTCAGTAACTTCAGCTGTTACCGTAGTAGATTGGTATGATCAACAAACTTTAGGTCTTACCAATACTTCAATTTTCTGGAGATCTATTGCTCCAAAACCAATTTCTAACGGTTATGTAACCGATAGAAGTGGTAAGAATGATGCACTTCACGTTGTCGTTGTTGATGATACTGGAGATGTAACTGGTATTCAAGGCAATTTACTTGAAAAGCACTTAAATCTTTCTAAGGCATCAGACGCTGTTTCTGATATTAATCCTCCACAGAAGAACTTCTGGAAGGATTATGTCGCACTTTATTCTTCAAATCTCTATGTTGGAGATAATCCATCAACTGGAATTGATGCCTACAATGGAACTGTACCTGTAGCTACAGGATTCTCTAGTGGTTGGACAGCTATTACTGAGAGTGATGGATCATGGAATGAACCAGCACAAGGAAAAACCTACAGCGCTATTGGAAATGTAACTTACGTTTTGAATGGTGGAGTTGACTATGATTCCAACGGTGGAATGACAGCTACTCTTGGAAATCTGTTCACTTCTTATAATCTCTTCTCAAATAGAGATGAAATTGAACTTGACTATCTGATCATGGGTCCAGGACTTGGTAATAAGTTCGAGTCTCAAGCAAAAGCAAATCACCTGATTTCAATCGCTGAACAGAGAAAAGATTGTATCGCTGTTATTTCTCCTCACAGAGCTGATGTTGTAGATATCACAAACCCAGATACTCAGACTGATAACGTTATTCAGTTCTTCTCTCCACTTTCTTCTTCATCTTACGCAATCTTTGATAGTGGATACAAGTACACTTACGACAGATTCAATAATAAATTCCGTTATATTCCATGTAACGCTGATGTTGCTGGATTATGTGTAAGAACTTCGATCTTTGCATATCCTTGGTTCTCACCAGCTGGACAACAAAGAGGTATTCTTAACGGAGCTATCAAACTTGCATACAATCCAAGCAAGGCTCAGAGAGATCAACTTTATCCTAAGAGAATTAACGCAATTGTTAATCAACCAGGAACTGGAATCCTTCTGTTTGGTGATAAGACAGCTCTTGGATACGCATCAGCATTTGATAGAATTAACGTTCGTCGTTTGTTCTTAACCGTAGAACAAGCTCTTCAAAAGTCAGCAGAAGCACAACTCTTCGAACTGAACGATCAAATTACAAGAGCAAACTTTGTTAATATTGTTGAACCTTATCTCCGTGATGTTCAGGCAAAGAGAGGTCTCTATGGATTCTTAGTTGTTTGTGATGAAACAAATAACACTCCTGATGTAATTGATAATAATGAGTTCAGAGCTGATATCTTCCTGAAACCAGCTAAGTCCATTAACTACGTCACACTTACCTTCGTTGCCACCAGAACTGGTGTAAGTTTCGAAGAAGTTGTTGGTAGAGTTTGATTTTAGATTATAAATTACTAAAGGAGGAACCTAAAAATGGCACAAATTCCAACAAGAGGCATTTCACAATTTAAATCAAAACTGATCGGTGGTGGTGCTCGTCCTAATTTATTTGAAGTTGACGTTACCTTTCCCACAGGTGTAAACCTTGGAGTTCAAGGAGACGGAACTGGTCAATTTGATAAGGAAAATTTCCGTTTCCTTTGTAAATCAGCTGCACTTCCTGCTTCAACGGTAACTCCAATTCCCGTTCCTTTTAGAGGAAGAGAATTGAAGGTAGCTGGAGACAGAACCATTGATGTCTGGACAGTATCGGTAATTAATGATGAAAACTTCTCACACAGAAGAGCATTTGAAGCTTGGGTTCAAAACGTAGCTCAGTATGGAGATCATTCTGGTTTAACCAACCCTAATGATTACATGGGAAATGCTATTGTTTATCAACTTGGCAGAAGTGCATCAAACACTCAGGGAAATAACACCACTGGAGAAAATGCCAATATTTTGGCACAATATCGTTTTATCGATATTTTCCCAACTGGTATTTCTGAGATTGGACTTTCTTATGACCAAGGAAACACCATTGAAGAGTTTACTGTTGAGTTCCAAGTTCAGTACTGGTTCCCTGAGGCACCTGGAACTGGAGCATAATAAATAGATCATAAGTAGACAAGAACTTTAATAATGGCAAAATTGTTTGGATTCTCTATTGAGGATAACGAACCACTATCACCAAGTACAGTCAGTCCCGTTCCTCCAAATAATGAGGATGGGACTGACCACTACTTGAGTAGTGGTTTTTTTGGTTCTTATGTTGATATTGAGGGAGTTTATAGAACTGAGTTTGATTTAATTAAACGATATCGTGAGATGGCACTTCATCCAGAATGTGATAGTGCTATTGAAGATATTGTAAACGAAGCAATTGTATCAGATACGAATGATAGTCCTGTTCAGATTGATTTAGATAATCTAAACGCAAGTGACGGTATTAAGAAAAAAATCAGGGATGAGTTTAAGTATATTTTAGAACTGTTAGATTTTGATAAAAAGTCTCACGAAATCTATAGAAATTGGTATGTTGATGGTCGTCTTTACTATCATAAAGTAATTGACTTAAAAAATCCACACGAGGGTATTCAAGAACTTAGATATATTGATGCACTTAAGATGCGTTACGTAAGGCAAAATAAGAAAACAAAAAATGACGATCGCACATTCGCAAGAATGAGATCTGATAATCCTATGGATTATGAGTTCCCAGAGATCGAAGAGTATTTTGTCTACAGTCCAAAAACTGCATATCCAACACAAAATCCAACTGCTTCTGGTGCAAATAATGGAATCAAAATGTCAAGGGATTCCATCACTTATTGCACTTCAGGTCTTGTAGATAGAAATAAGGGATCAACACTTTCGTATCTTCATAAAGCCATTAAGTCCCTCAATCAACTTAGAATGATTGAGGATTCTCTAGTAATCTACCGTTTGTCTCGTGCTCCAGAAAGAAGAATTTTTTACATCGATGTTGGAAATCTTCCTAAGGTAAAAGCAGAACAATATCTCAGAGATGTAATGATGAGATATCGTAATAAGTTAGTATATGATGCTAACACTGGAGAAATCCGTGATGACAAAAAATACATGAGTATGCTTGAAGATTTCTGGCTCCCTCGTCGTGAAGGTGGTAGAGGAACTGAGATCTCTACACTTCCAGGTGGTCAAAATCTTGGAGAGATTACAGATATTAAGTATTTCCAAGAGAAGCTTTACAAGTCATTAAATGTTCCTCCAACTAGAATTGGTGGAGAAGGTGGTTTTAATCTTGGACGTTCATCAGAAATTTTAAGGGATGAACTTAAGTTCAGTAAGTTTGTTGGTCGTTTGAGAAAGAGATTCTCAAACATGTTCAGCGATATGCTAAGAACCCAACTCATTCTCAAAAATATTATTACTCCAGAAGATTGGGAGGTTATGAATGAACATATTCAATATGATTTCCTCTATGATAATCACTTCTCCGAATTAAAAGATGCAGAACTTTTGAATGAAAGATTGAGTTTGGTAGCAACTGCAGAACCTTATGTTGGTAAGTACTTCTCAGTAGATTATGTAAGACGTAAGATTCTTCGTCAAACTGATCAAGAAATTATTGAACAAAATGATTTAATCTCAAAAGAAATTGAAGATGGGACAATTCCAGATCCAGCTATGATGACTGTTGATCCACAAACTGGACAACCAATACCATCATCCGGAGGTGGTGCAGCTGCTATGGATTTGGGTCAACCAGTTATGGAACCTGATATAAGGGACCAAGAAAAATCTGTAGAAGTTCCTGAGGGTGGAGAGATCTGATAAATAAGAAAGACATTCAATTTTACGGGTATGGATGAACTAATGGATATGATTGTTTCTGATGAGAGTCCTTCTCAAATCAGTGACAAGATTAAAGATATTCTTTTCTCAAAAGCTGCAGAAAGAGTTGATGAATATAAACCAGTAGCGGCAAATTCCTTATTTGGGAATGAAGAAGATACTGAAGAGTACGAAGAATCATAAATAAAAAGTATAAGACTTTATCATAAAAAATGCAAAGAACTAAGATAATTGAGACTGAAGTTTCTACAGGAGCAACTGCCGGTGCTGCTACAAGTATTGGTAGTGCTACTTGTGTAAGAATTCACAATAATACTGGCAGTATTGTGACCGTTGGGGTTTCAACAATTGTTGGAGCGGCAACGACAAATTATTTCACTATGCCAGCAAATTCTGTTGAATTTCTTGAAAAACTTCCAACTGATGTTATCTGGACTTCATCATCTATCAAAGCATCAAAAGTAGGATTCACTAACTAAAGCCATGAAACTCATCAGAGAAGAAATCGAACAGGTCGAATTTATCGTCGAAAACAAGAACGGTAAAAAGTCACTTTTCATCGAAGGAGTTTTTCTCCAGGGAAACATCAAGAACCGTAATGGTCGTATGTACCCTATGGAAACTCTTCGTCGTGAAGTTGCTCGATATAATGAAAACCATGTTGTTCAAGGTAGAGCACTTGGGGAACTCGGACATCCCGATGGTCCAACTGTAAACCTGGATAGAGTTTCTCATAAGATTGTTTCTCTGAGAGAAAGTGGTTCTAACTTTATTGGAAAAGCAAAGATTCTCTCTACCCCTATGGGTAAGATTGCAGAATCTCTGATTTCCGAAGGTGTAAAACTGGGTGTTTCTTCTCGTGGTATTGGTTCTCTCCGTATGACAAGAGAGGGAATCAATGTTGTTGGTGAAGACTTTATGTTAGCAACAGCAGCTGATATCGTTGCTGATCCTTCTGCTCCTGATGCTTTTGTTGAGGGTATTATGGAAGGAAAAGAATGGGTATGGGATGGTGGAATCCTTCGTGAAAAATATGCACATAAAACCTACAAGACTATCAACACTCTTGTAGACCAAAAGAGATTGGAGGAGAATAAACTTAACTTATTCAACGATTTTCTCGCAAATCTTTAATTTATAAATAAATATAGTTTATAACTAAGGTTAAACGGAGAGTTCAAATGTCTCGTGGAGATTTACAAGAAATGGAAGTAGGCACTAAGCAATCCAAAACCGCCGTTAATGCTGGAGCAAAAGCAGCGGAAACAATGGATACTTCAATTGCTGGTTCATATGAAGATCTGGGTGGCCCTACCCCAGAAAATTATAGATCTGATGATGACTCAGCAAAGCTGAAAACCCCCGGCAAGACCCTTTCACAAGTAAAGGATGTTGTCAATAAGGGAGCTAAATCAGCTGATGCTATGAAGGCTGTTAAGGAAGAAGAAGAACTTGAAGATGAAGAAGTTCTTGCCGAAGTTGAAGAGACTGAAGAAGAATTTGTAGAAGAAGAGACTGAAGAGTATGACATCGAAGAAGATGTTAATGCACTTCTTGGTGGTGAGGAACTCTCCGAAGAGTTTAAAGAAAAAGCAAGAACTATCTTTGAAGCAGCTCTGATCTCTAAGGTTGGAGAAATCAAAGAAGCTCTTGAATCACAATATGAAGAAAGACTTGTAGAAGAAGTCGAAGAAATCAAAGAAGCACTTAAGGAAAGAGTTGATTCTTACCTTGAGTACGTTGCCGACGAATGGTTCACCGAAAATGAACTGGCAGTCGAGCAAGGTCTTAAGACTGAAATGACCGAATCATTCCTTGAAGGAATGAAGGGTCTTTTTGAAGCACATTATGTACAAATCCCTGAAGATAAATATGATGTTCTTGAGAGCATGGTAGAAAAACTTGATGACATGGAGACAAAACTCAACGAGCAGATTGAGAAGAATATCCAACTTAACCAAAGACTCGCAGAGTCGGTTGCTGATGGAATCTTCGATGAGATTTCTGAGGGCCTCGCTGCTACTCAGAAAGAGAAGCTCGCTTCACTTGCCGAAAGTGTTGAGTTTGAAAGTGAAGAAGAATATCGTGAAAAACTGGAGATGCTGAAGGAATCATATTTCCCAGCAAATAAAGCTCCTAAAGCGCATACTGAAACCCTTTCTGAGGGTGTAGACCATTCTACCGAAAATATTTCGGGAACAATGGCCAACTACCTGAGAACTCTTCAGGCTGTTGCTAAAAACTGAATTTAACATTAATCAAACGTAAACATTCACAAAGGTACACGCAAATGTTCCATTCCGAGCATCTGCAGGAAAAGTGGGCACCTCTCCTCAACTATGAGGGTCTTGATCCAATCAAAGATTCCCATCGTAGAGCGGTAACCGCAGTCCTGCTGGAAAACCAAGAAAAATTCCTCAAAGAAGAGTCTGCATTTAGCAGCGGATTCAACCTGATGGAAGCCCCCACCAACTCAGCTGGAACCGGTGGTTTCAGTGGTACTGCTACCGCTGGTGGTCCTACCGCAGGTTTCGATCCCGTTCTGATCTCACTGATCAGACGTTCAATGCCTAACCTGGTTGCTTATGACCTGGCTGGCGTTCAACCAATGAGTGGTCCTACTGGACTCATCTTCGCAATGCGTTCCCGCTATAACAACCAGAGCGGAACTGAATCTTTCTTCAACGAAGCAGATACCGCGTTCTCTGGTCAGGATGATGGAAACAACCTGACCTCAGGTTTCACTGACGTTCTTGCAGGTCTTGGTACTACTTCACAGTCAGGAACCAACCCAGCAATCCTGAACCCAGTTGGATCAGCAACCTCAACCGCATATGATGTCGGTCAGGGTATGGTAACTGGTGACGCAGAAAATCTGGGAGCTGGCACTGGTGATCAGTTCAACCAGATGGCATTCTCAATCGAGAAGGTCACTGTTACCGCCAAGTCAAGAGCACTGAAGGCTGAGTACAGTCTCGAACTGGCTCAAGACCTGAAGGCAATTCACGGTCTGAACGCTGAAGCTGAACTCGCTAACATTCTGTCAAGCGAGATTCTTGCTGAGATCAACCGTGAAGTCATCAGAACGATCTATAAGATCGCTGAGCAAGGTGCTGTTGAGAACGTTGCTACTCAGGGTGTATTTGACCTGGATATCGACTCCAACGGTCGTTGGTCAGTTGAGAAGTTCAAGGGTCTTCTGTTCCAGATCGAAAGAGATGCTAACAGAATCGCTCAGAGAACTCGTCGTGGAAAGGGTAACATCATCATGTGTTCAGCTGACGTAGCTTCAGCTCTGACCATGGCTGGTGTTCTCGATTACACCCCAGCTCTGAACGCAAACCTGAATGTTGATGACACTGGCAACACCTTTGCTGGTACTATCAACGGTAAGTATCGTGTTTATATCGATCCTTATTCAGCTAACCTGGCTGCTGACAACAGTGGTCTGGCACAGGGCACTAACCAATACTACGTTGTTGGTTATAAGGGTTCTTCAGCTTATGACGCTGGACTCTTCTATTGTCCTTATGTTCCCCTCCAAATGGTTCGTGCCGTTGGAGAGGACACCTTCCAGCCCAAGATTGGCTTCAAGACCCGTTATGGTATTGTTGCCAACCCATTCGCGGAAGGAACCGATCAGGGTCTGGGTCGTCTCAGAGTCAACAGCAACCGCTACTACAGAAGAGTTGCTATCAAGAACCTCATGTGATTCATTTTCACAAAGGTTTCTCAGGGGTCCGAAAGGACCCCTTTTTTTATCTAAATAATTAGAAAAAATGACGGTATCTAACGCGTTTAGAAATCAAATACAGAATAGGAATTTTCTATCTCCTGTAGGTTTCAAGTTTGTTGTCAACAGAGCTCGTAAAGTTTCTTTCTTTGGAAACTCTATGAATATTCCTGGTTTGACGTTTGGAGTAGCAAATCAATCAACATATCTCAAGGATATTCCATTACCAGGAGATAAAATTGAATTTAGTGATTTAAAACTTAGATTTCTTGTTGATGAAAATCTTGAGAACTACATGGAGATTCAAAAATGGATACGTGGAATTGGATATCCTGAGAGTTTAGATGAAATTTATAATTTTCAGCAAGATAATCCAGTAATGGATGCACAGTTCAAAGAACAAATGAACTTATATTCGGATGCTACTTTATTTGTTCTTACAAGTAATAATAATTCAAACTTCCAAGTAAAGTTTAGAAATATTTTCCCATATACTTTGACAGATCTTCAATTTGATGCTACAGATAGCGATATTGAGTATTTGACTGCAGAGGTCAGTTTCAAGTATACTATCTATGATATAGTAGACAATAACGGGAACCCATTACACTATGACACTTGATTTGGATACAATCCAAAAAATGTGGGAACAAGATTGTAAGATCGATGCAGATAATTTACATACAGAGTCCCTGAATATTGCAAGTTTACATGCAAAATATTTTGACATGTATAATAATATCGTTCTTCTAAAAAAGAAAGCCGAACAGCAAAGAAAAAATATCAGACACGATCGTTATGAGTATTATACTGGAAAAGCAGATCCTGATGTTTATGTGGAGAATCCATTCCCTAAGAAAATTCGTGACAAAGAAACTCTTCAAAAATACTTAGATGCTGATGAGAAACTTTCTCAAGTTTGTTTGAAGATTGATTACTACGATACAATGTTAAATTATATCGAAAGTATTCTGAAGATGATTCAAAACAGAACTTTTCAGATCAAGAATGCGATTGAGTTTGTTAGATTTACTGCTGGTCTGGGGTAAATAAATAATCCAAGATGAATGGATTCTTGTGATTGATACTACGGCAAATCTTGTTATATCAAAATCCAACGAAGTATTTTTAAAGATCGATACAGAACCTCATATTGAATATGAACTTAGAGATCACTTTAAGTTTGAGGTTCCTAATGCAAAATTTATGCCTCAGTATCGTGGGAGGAACTGGAACGGAGAGATTCACCTCTACGATATGAGATCGAAACAGATTTATGTTGGTCTCTTAGATAAAATTGTATCCTTCTGTAAGCAATATGGATACACTTATAAGTTTGACGATAATAAGTTTTACGGACTTCCATTTGAGATTAATGAAGAGATCTCATATGAGGGAGTCAAAGATTATATGAAATCTATTTGTACTCATTCTCCACGGGAGTATCAAGTAGAGGGAGTATATGATGCTCTAAGGCATAACAGAAAGCTATTGATAAGCCCCACTGCATCTGGCAAATCACTGATGATTTATTCCCTCGTAAGATATTATGTGGATAAAGGGCAAAAAATTCTTTTAATTGTTCCGACGACATCTCTTGTAGAACAGATGTACAAGGATTTCCAGGATTACGGTTGGGATGCTGAGTCATATTGCCACAAGATTTATTCTGGTAGGGAGAAGACTAATGAATATGATGTCACGATTACAACTTGGCAATCTGTTTACAAGTTAGATCGTTCATTCTTCGAAGATTATGGTGTGATCATAGGTGATGAGGCACATTTGTTCAAGAGCAAATCTTTGATACAGATCATGACTAAACTTCATCACGCTAAGTATCGTTTTGGATTTACAGGAACACTTGATGGAACACAAACTCACAAGTGGGTTCTTGAAGGATTGTTCGGTCCATCATATAAAGTAACTAAAACTGCAGAACTGATGAAACAAGGTCATCTTTCTCAGTTAGATATTCAGTGTCTTGTTCTTAAACACCCTCCACAAAAGTTTGAAACTTATGAGGATGAGATACAGTATTTAATCTCTCATGAACAGAGGAATAAGTTTATTACAAATCTTTCTTTAGATCTCAAAGGAAATACTCTTGTTCTATTTTCACGAGTTGAAGCACATGGAGCAATCCTCTATGAAATGATAAATAAGAATAACCGTGAAGATCGTAAAGTATTTTTCGTTCATGGTGGGGTGGATGCTGAAGAACGGGAACTTGTAAGGGAAATCACTGAAAGAGAGAACAACGCAATTATCGTTGCTTCATATGGAACTTTTTCTACAGGTATTAATATTAAGAGCCTCCATAACGTTATCTTTGCTTCACCCAGTAAATCGAGAGTTAGAAATCTACAATCTATTGGAAGAGTTCTTAGAAAGGGAAAAAATAAAACTAAAGCAGTCCTCTACGACATCTCTGATGATTGTACAATTCAATCAAGAAAGAACTATACTCTAAATCACTTCATAGAAAGAATTAAAATTTATAATGAAGAGCAATTCAATTATGAAATAATCACCATTCAATTAAAGAACAAATGATAGAAGATGATTTTTATGCAACACTTAAGTTAAAAACAGGAGAGGAAATCTTCGCAAAGGTAGCAGCTACTGAAGAAGATGATAGAACTCTCCTATTAGTAACTAATCCAATTATCGTCACTGAAATAAAAGGAAGATCTGGTGTAATGGGTTATAAGATGGAACCCTGGTTAAAGACAACAACAGAAGATATGTTTATTATTAATATCGATGATGTTCTTACGATGACGGAATCTTCTGATATTGAAATGATTTCTATGTATCAGACTTATTGTAGAGAATCTGATAAAACAAGAAATAATCAAGCAAAGATCTCTCGTAAGATGGGTTATCTTGCTAATGTGAATGATGCTAAAGAGATACTTGAGAAGCTCTTTAAGAATAGCTAAAGCCTCATCTTCAAACCCAACAAAGGTATTCTACACAGTATTTGATACCTTGTCAACTATTTGAATAAGTGGTAGAATGTCATACATATTATGAGATAACCTAATGATAACCACAGCAGTTATGACCAAGAGAAAAAGGTCAGAGCATTATGTCAACAACAAAGAGTTTCTTGCAGCACTGATCAAATACCGTGAGGATGTTGAGATTGCCAAAATCAAAGGTAATCCAAAGCCACAAATTCCCAGATATATTGGTGAGTGTTTTTTGAAGATTGCAAATCATTTATCATTTAAACCAAACTTTGTCAACTACATGTTTAAGGATGACATGATTTGTGATGGTATTGAGAACTGTGTTCAGTATATTCACAACTTTAATCCAGAGAAATCTCAGAATCCTTTTGCATACTTTACACAAATCATTCACTACGCATTCCTGAGACGCATTCAGAAAGAGAAAAAGCAACTGGAAATTAAGAACAAGATTCTGGAAAGAACTGGATTCGATCAGGTGTTTGACAGTGGCAGTGTTGACGGATCAGACTACTCCGACTATAATTCTATCAAGGATGCAGTCCACTCTAAACTTCGTTACTGAATGAAAGTAGCAATTATTACTGACCAGCACTTCGGAGCACGAAAGAATTCTAAACTCTTTCATGATTATTTCCTAAAGTTCTACAACGACGTATTTTTCCCTACACTCGAAGAGCAAGGGATTACTACTGTTGTAGATATGGGAGATACTTTTGATAGTCGTAAAGGAATTGATTTCTCAGCACTATCATGGGCTAAAAGTAATTACTACGATCGTCTCAACGAAATGGGAGTAAAGGTTCATACAATTGTAGGGAACCACACTGCATATTATAAGAACACAAATCAAGTCAATGCGGTTGATCTACTTCTGCGTGAGTATGATAATGTAACTGTATATTCAGAATCAACCGAAGTAATGTTGGGTAAACTTCCAACTCTTTTTATTCCGTGGATTAATCAAGAAAATGAGGAAAGTACTCTCAAACTTATTCAAAAGACAACTTGCCCGTGTGCGATGGGGCACCTTGAACTCCAGGGATTTAGAGTTAATAAACAAATCGTCATGGATCATGGTTTGGAAAGCAAACTATTTGACAAGTTCACCCGTGTCTACTCGGGACACTATCACACTCGATCAGATAACGGGGCAGTATTCTATCTCGGAAATCCTTACGAGTTGTATTGGAATGATGTAAAAGACACTAGAGGATTTCATATCTTTGATACTGAAACTCTGGAACATACTCCAATCAATAATCCCTATAGAATGTTCTATAACATTTACTATGAGGATACTAACTATCAAACCTTTGACACTCGTGAATATCAAAACAAGATTGTCCGAGTGATTGTTCGTAAGAAAACAGACATCAAGAAGTTTGAAAAGTTTATTGATAAACTTTATAGTTCCAATGTTTCTGAGCTCAAAGTTGTAGAGAACTTCCAGATTCGAGAAAATGAAGAGTTTGAAGCATTTGAATCAGAAGATACACTTTCTATCTTGAATAGATATGTAGAGGAATCAGAGATTGGACTGGATAAATCCATCGTTCAGAAACTTATTTCCGAAGTATATCAAGAGGCTTGCGAATTAGTGTAGAATGTTTATCCTAACAATCAGTGGCAGAGAAGACGAAGGTGCTTATTCAGTAATCAACGAAGATGGAGATCAAGTTCTTTATCTCTTCGAAGAAGAAGATGATGCTGTTCGTTTTGCTATGATGTTAGAAGAAGAAGATTACCCTGAAATGCATGTAATGGAAATTGATGATGAACTACTTGTAAATGTTTGTGAAATGCACGGACATGAGTATGTTATCATTACACCTAATGACATCGTGATTCCCCCCAAAGAAAATGATATTGTTTGAAAAAATCCGTTGGAAGAACTTTCTTTCTACTGGAAACCAATTCACTGAAGTTGAACTGAATAAAAACTCAACCACCTTGATTGTGGGGAATAACGGAGCAGGTAAGAGTACCATTCTTGATGCTCTGTGTTTCGTGTTATTTGGCAAGGCTTTCCGTAAAATTAATAAACCTCAACTCGTTAATACAACAAATGAGAAAGATTGTCTTGTTGAGATTGAACTGAAGATTGGTTCTACTGACTGGATGATTCGTCGTGGAATCAAACCTAACATCTTTGAGATTTATCGTAACGGATCTGTTCTAGATCAAAGTTCTTCTGCAATTGATCAACAGAAGTATCTGGAACAATCCATTCTCAAGATGAACTATAAGTCATTTACTCAGATTGTGATTCTGGGTAGTAGTAACTTTGTTCCATTTATGCAACTTACTGCTGCTAGCCGTAGGGAAGTAATTGAAGATCTTCTGGATATTAAGATCTTCTCATCGATGAATGTAATTATCAAAGAAAAGATTCGTTCTCTGAAAGAAGAAATCCGTACTCTTGAACTGAAAAAAGAGTCGGTGAAAGATAAAGTTGAGATGCAACAGAACTTTATCGAAGAACTGGAGAATCTTAGTAATGCCAATATAAATGCCAATAAAGAAAAGATTGCCAATTTAGATAAAGAAATTGGTGATTATATGGAGGAGAATACTTCTAATGAAGATCCTCTCAGAGCACTTATTCGTGAGCAAGATGCTATTACTGGATATGCAGAAAAACTTCGTAAGTTAGGAAACCTGAAAGGTAAGATTTCTCAAAAAGTATCTACGATTACTAAAGAGCATAAGTTTTTCACGGAGAATACGGTATGCCCTACATGCACTCAATCTATTGAGGAGACCTTCCGAATAAATAAAATTAACGACGCTCAAAATAAAGCAAAAGAGTTGCAATCTGGTTACAAAGAACTGGAGGAGGCAATTAAAGAAGAAGAGGAAAGAGAGCGTCAATTTAATAATCTATCTGAGGAGATTAGAAAACTAACGAATGGTATTTCTCAAAACAATATTAAGATTAATGGATTACAGAGACAAATCCGAAATCTTGAATCTGAAATTCAAACTATTACCGAGAACCTTGCAAACCGAAATTCTGAACATGAGAAGCTAGAACAATTTAAGAATGATCTAAAAACAGTATATGATGATCTGTCTGGAAAGAAGGATCTAATTCAGTATCATGACTTTTCATATTCTCTATTGAAAGATAGTGGTGTAAAATCCAAAATCATTAAAAAGTATCTTCCACTGATTAATCAACAAGTTAATCGGTATCTGCAAATGTTGGATTTCTACATCAACTTTACTTTAGATGAAGAGTTCAACGAAACTGTTCAGTCTCCTATTCACGAAGATTTTTCTTATTCTTCTTTCAGTGAAGGTGAAAAACAAAGAATTGACTTGGCACTCCTATTCACTTGGAGAGAAGTTGCTAAGTTTAAAAACTCAACCAATACGAATCTCTTGATTCTTGATGAGGTATTTGATTCTTCTCTTGATGGTTTTGGAACTGAAGATTTCTTGAAGATCATTCGTTACGTAATCAAAGATGCCAACGTCTTTATTATCTCTCATAAAGTCGGTATGGAGGACAGATTTGAAAGTGTCCTACGGTTCGAAAAAATCAAGGGATTTTCACGTATGATCTCTTAACTGGAGTAAAACCATGCAAGTACCAAACTGGCAACACCATTCTAAGAAAGAACAGAAACGTCACTTAAAACCCCAAGCACTGAGACAAGCCAAAGCAAGACTTGCCCAGTTCAAGAAGTGTCACAAGACCTCTCGGAAACGAGAGGTTTCATTGTATTGTAGGTACATACGAAACGAATCCGATGGCAGTCAAACACGAAATCAAGTCCCAACTTGCCAAACTGCTGGCTACTGAAGACCTTGTGGTGGAGCACAAGAAAGTTCCTACTGCTTGCTTCAACGTTCATACTCGTGTTCTGACTCTGCCTCTATGGGAAAAGGCAAGCAACCTTGTATATGACCTTCTGGTGGGTCATGAGGTTGGTCATGCTCTCTTCACTCCCGATGAGGATTGGACGGAGACTGCAAAGGTTCCTCCTCAGTTTGTGAATGTAGTTGAGGATGCTCGAATCGAGAAACTGATGAAACGAAAGTATGCTGGTCTCGCTAAGACTTTCTTCAACGGTTACAAAGAACTGAATGAGGAAGATTTTTTCCAACTTGCTGATGAGGATATTTCTTCTTTTAATCTTGCCGATCGTGTAAATCTATACTTTAAGGTTGGTAATTTCGTCACCCTAGATTTCAAACCAGAAGAAAAAGAAATCATCAATTTGATTGATGCATGTGAAAGTTTTGCAGATGCTCTGATTGCTGCAGAAGAACTTTACAAGTATTGTAAGAAAGAACAAGAACAACAACAAAAGGTTGCTGACTTTGATTCTCATGAAATTCAAGGAAATTCACAGTCTCCTGCTAGTGATTTTGTGGAGACTAATAACTCCTCTTCCGAACAAGATGGGGAGAGTGAAAAGTCTTCCGAAAATGAGTCAGATGGTTCTTATGGTGGCACGGCTCAGGGTGATCAAACTCCAGTGAAATCTGATACAAACCAAGATGAACCTGAAGTTCGGACTGCAGAATCTTTGGAAGATAAGATTCGTGATCTTGTTGGAAATGATGGATATGAGAATACTTACATCGAAGTTCCTCAAGTAAATCTGGATACTATTATTGGTAAGAACTCTGATGTTCATAAAGATATTAATGATTCTTTTAATCACCAACAAAAGATTCATAACGAACATGCAGAAGAAAAGGGATATCGTCCTGTAAATCTTTATAAAGAAGTTGATATTGAGTTTAAGAAGTTCAAGTCTTCTGCTCAGAAAGAAGTCAACTATCTTGTAAAAGAGTTTGAGTGTCGAAAGGCAGCAGACCAGTATGCTCGTGCATCAACTGCTCGCACTGGTGTTCTTGATACTACTCGTCTTCATACCTATAAGTATAATGAAGACCTGTTCAAGAAAGTATCTGTGATTCCTGATGGTAAGAATCATGGTCTGGTATTTGTTCTGGACTGGAGTGGTTCTATGGCTGATGTGATGATTGATACTTGCAAACAACTTTTCAACCTTGTTTGGTTCTGTAAGAAAGTATCTATTCCTTTTGAAGTTTATGCTTTTACTAATGAGTGGAGACGTGGTGAGTATGATTATGAGAATGATCGTTATCTTTCTGCTGATCGTACTCCTCACTACCAAAAGAAAGATGGACTTCTGGTTGTGGATGAGACCTTCTCTATGATGAACATTCTTACCAGTAAAGTTTCTGGTAAAGAACTTGAACATCAGATGTTGAACATCTGGCGTCTTGCTTATTGTTTTGGTAGGTCTTATAGTTCTCCTTATACTTACTCTAATCGTATGAGTTTGTCTGGAACTCCTCTGAATGAAGCTTTGATTTCTCTTCATCAGATTCTTCCTAAGTTCCAGAAAGAAAACAAACTCCAGAAGGTTCAGTGTATTGTCCTGACTGATGGTGAAGCAAGTCAACTAGTCCACCATAAAGAAGTACAACGTCGATGGGATAAGGAACCTTATATTGGGACTGGATATATTAATCCGATGAGCACATTTCTTCGTGATCGTAAACTTGGAACTACCTATAATATTGGTTATGGGTATCATGAGTTTACTGATGTTCTTCTTAGGAACTTGAAAGATAAGTTTTCTAATACCAACTTTATTGGTATTCGTGTTCTTGAAAGTCGTAATGCAAGTCGTTTTATTCAGATGTACCATTCGCATAATGATAAGCAGTATGAAAAAATTCAGAGTGATTGGAAGAAACTGAAGAGTTTCACTATCACTAACTCTGGTTATGATGCTTACTTTGGAATGTCTGCAACTGCACTTTCTCAGGACAGTGAGTTTGAAGTTGCTGATGATGCTACAAAATCACAAATTAAATCTGCATTTGTCAAGTCTTTGAAGACTAAAAAACTAAATAAGAAAGTTCTTGGTGAATTTATTTCTTTGGTAGCATGAAACAAAAATTTCCACTTAATCATATTGTGAAATGTGATGTTAAAGAGGTATGGATAGTTTGCAATAGTAGCATTACTGCAAAAGGAATACCCGCTCTAATGAATAAGTATTATCCTGGATATACTGCTTGTCTTTGTAGTGAAGAGTACCTTGCAGAACTCAAGAACCAGTTGGTGAACTGACCACAGGGGGTCCAAGAGGACCCCTTTTTGGTCTATAATGACTAGGTTGAAACGAAACAAACGAATGGTACTCTCCTCCGACTACATCCGCACTTCTCTTCAGAACCTCTATGGCAATAATGTCAGTGGTGCTGATATTCGTGCTTGGTGTACTCTGAATGATGCTAACTATCAAACCGTTACTAAGAAACTTGATCAGTTTAAAGTCGGTCGTGGCAAATGGAATCTTGAGGTAACGCAACAAAAAGTGGAAGAAATCGAACGTACTTTTCAATCACCTGCTGTAGTTCCTCCTATCGAACAAAATCTTATTCCTGAAAAAGATGATACCTTCGTCAAGTTTGGCAACTTTTCTGATGTTAAAAAAATTATTCAGTCCCGTCTTTTTTATCCTACGTTTATTACGGGTCTGTCGGGTAATGGTAAAACGTTCAGTGTTGAACAAGCTTGTGCTCAACTGAAACGTGAATTGATTCGTGTAAATATTACTATTGAAACTGATGAAGATGATCTTATCGGGGGGTTCCGCCTTGTTGATGGGAATACTGCTTGGCACAACGGTCCCGTCATTGAAGCATTGGAGCGAGGAGCAATCTTGCTTCTTGACGAAATCGATCTCGCTAGCAACAAGATTCTGTGTCTCCAATCTATCCTTGAAGGAAAAGGTGTCTTCTTGAAAAAGATTGGTCGATGGGTGAAACCTACTGCTGGTTTCAACGTGATTGCTACCGCAAACACTAAGGGTAAAGGTTCTGAAGATGGTCGGTTTATTGGAACCAACGTTCTTAACGAAGCTTTCCTTGAACGATTCCCTGTGACCTTTGAACAGTCCTATCCCTCCTCTAGCATTGAGCAGAAGATCCTGGAGGGTGTTGCTCTGGACCTCCAGGTGGAAGACCGTGACTTCTGCAAACGTCTTGTAGACTGGGCAGACATCATCCGTAAAACCTTCTATGATGGTGGTATTGAGGAAATCATCAGCACTCGTCGTCTGATTCATATCATCCGTGCTTATAGCATCTTCCAAGACAAGGCAAAGTCAATTCAAGTGTGTGTGAACCGTTTTGACGACGAAACGAAACAAGCATTCCTTGAACTGTATGATAAGGTTGATGCTGATTTCCAAATGCCCACCGATCAAGTGGATTACAACCCCAACATTGACCAACCAACTCCTTTCTGATATAATTGGGGAAGGTAAAAAAGTACCTTCCCTCTTTTTATGATTGAATCAACTTTTACTATTACTATGACTGAATCTACCAATCATCTTTGGAAGTATAATGAAGATAAAATCCTGAAAGACGTTCAGGATTATGTTACTGGAACTTATAAGAGTCACTATTGTGGTCAAGAAGCAGATTATAAAGATATTCAAACTATTGATCTGATGGCCGCTAAAGAACTCGCAGCAAACTTCTGTCAAGCAAATATTCTGAAGTATGGCAGTCGTTATGGTCAAAAAGATGGTCGCAATAAGATTGACCTTCTGAAAGTTATCCATTATGCTATGCTTCTCCTCCACTTCGATGGACATTACTCTCGAACCAATAATGGTCTGACCGAATTCCGTTGACTATGAAACTCCAAAACAAAACTATGAAACTCTCTGACAAAACTCTGACTCTTCTGAAGAACTTTTCGTCTATCAATCAGTCCATTCTGTTCAAAGAAGGAAACAATCTTCGCACTATTTCTGTGATGAAGAACATTCTTGCCGAGGCAACGATCGAAGAGGAACTTCCTAAAGACTTTGGTATCTATGATCTCAACCAGTTTCTAAATGGACTCAATCTTCATCAGAATGCTGAACTTGATTTCCAAAATGATGGTTACGTGGTGATCAAAGAAGGTAAGTCTCGTTCCAAGTATTTCTTTGCAGACCCTAACGTAATCATTACTCCTCCCGAAAAGGATATTGTTCTGCCGAGTGAAGATGTTTGTTTCCTTCTTGATACCAAAGAACTTGATAAACTCCTTAAGGCTGCTGCTGTTTATCAACTTCCTGACTTGTCTGTGGTTGGTGAAGCAGGTGTTGTGAAACTGGTGGTTCGTGATAAGAAGAATGATACTTCTAACGATTTCTCCGTTGTTGTTGGTGAAACTGACGAAGTGTTCACGTTCAACTTCAAGGTAGAAAACATCAAGATTCTTCCTGGTTCCTATGAGGTGGTTATCTCACGTAAACTTCTGTCACGATTCAAGAATACTTCCTTTGATGTGACTTATCATATTGCTCTGGAGCCTGATTCTACATTTGGTTAATGGAATTTCTTCTTTATTTGAGTCCTCAGGGACAACAACTTATTCGTGATCTTATTTCGGCAAAGTTTCATATTCATGAGAATGTCGGTCTTTGTCGAAATAATCAAGTCTTTGGGTACACTACATATCCTAATAAGTTTGTAGTTTGTACTAAAAATATCAAGACAAGTGGATTTGATCCTCACTTCTATATTGAAGAAACTGTCAATCATGAGGCTGTACATGCGGCTCAGTTCTGCAATAACAATAAACCTTTTGGTATTTCCACGAAGGTAATGCCATTACCATGGAACAAGGTTCAAGATGTTAAGAAGTCTTTGTCTATTTCCTATACTAGTGTTCAAAGAGAACATGAGGCTTATTTTTATGAAGACAAACCTGAAAAGGTTCGTTATTTTGTGAGAAAGTATTGTTTTTGATATGAATATATTCGTTACTTCTCCCTGGCCAGCGGAGAGTGCTATTTGTCTTCCTGACAAACACATTGTCAAGATGCCTTTAGAGTGTTGTCAGATGCTCTCTATCGTGGCATCAGACAAGTGGGGACACGGGTATGGAACCCTCCCTAAGACCGATGGAACCCCCTACAAGACCGACAAAGGGGCTTTCCGAAATCATCCCTGTACTAAGTGGGCTCTAGGGAGTATTCATAATGCCTACTGGTTAATCAAGTGGGGACTGAACTTGTCTGATGAATACTACCTGAGGTATAATAAAACTCACTCCTGTTACAAGACTCTTGTGGATGCATACTACTTGTTTCCCAAAGGTAAGATTACAGAGGTGACTCCATTTGCTCGTGCTATGCCTGAGGAATGGAAGTTTGACGACACTATTGATACATTTGAAGCATACAAAAGATACATTGCATCCAAACCTTGGGTTGCCGATAACTATCTTCGTATGCCACAGAGAAAACCTGATTGGATTTGATTATGACGAGTGAATTCTTATTCTGCGAAAAATATCGTCCTCAAGTAATTGATGACTGTATTCTTCCTGATGAAACTAAAAAAACATTTAAGGAGTTTGTCGAGAAGGGAGAGATTCCGAATCTTCTTCTCGCAGGTCCTCCTGGCATTGGTAAAACTACTATTGCAAAAGCACTGTGTAATGAATTGGGGGCAGATTATTATGTCATCAACGGATCCGACGAAGGACGTTTCTTGGATACTGTACGGAACCAAGCAAAGAACTTCGCTTCGACCGTTTCACTTACAGGGTCTTCTAAACACAAAGTCATCATCATCGATGAGGCTGATAACACAGGCAACGACGTACAACTTCTACTACGGGCAAATATTGAGGCATTTTATAACAACTGTCGATTCATCTTCACTTGCAACTACAAAAACAAAATCATTGAACCACTTCACTCACGATGTGCAGTCATCGACTTCACAATCAAAGGAAAGCAACGGGTTCAACTTGCAGGAAGTTTCTTTCAACGACTTCAATCAATCTTGGATGCAGAAAAGATTGAGTATGATCAAAAAGTCGTTGCAGAACTGGTATCAAAACATTTCCCTGATTTCCGAAGAGTTCTAAATGAAATTCAAAGGTATTCTACTGGAGGTAAAATTGATTCGGGTATTCTTGCTTCTTTCTCTGATGTTTCTGTAAATGATCTCGTTAAAAACCTTAAAGAAAAGAACTTCGCTGAAGTTCGTAAATGGGTCGTCAATAATCTTGATAATGACTCTGGTGTACTTCTCCGTCGTCTTTACGATGCTTTACTTACATCCCTTGAAAACCCTAGTATTCCTGCTGCTGTGCTCATTATTGCTAAGTATCAGTACCAAATTGCCTTCGTTGCCGATCAAGAAATTAATCTTCTGGCGGCGTTGACTGAAATTATGTGTGAATGTGAGTTTAAGTGATGGAACTTAAAGATTGGTTAAATTCTGTTAACTTCACTAAGGAAGATCTTTCTGAGGATATCAGTTCTTATCCTCCGTTTATTGTCAATCGTTGTTTATCTGGACATATTGATTGTATTTTATTTGCAAATGAGATGAATATGAATGCACATCTTCCAAAAGATATGCAATATTCTTTCTATCTAAATAGTCTTAGGAAACGGAAGAGATTTTCTCCCTGGCTCCGTAAAGATAAAGTCAAAGATTTAGAATGCGTTAAACAATACTATGGTTATAGTAATGAGAAGGCATCCCAAGCTTTGAAGATTCTAAATAAAGAACAACTTAATTTTATTAAACAACGACTTGAAACTGGCGGAAAGAAATGACTACTCAAACAATTGAACCACAAGTAAACTGGTCTCCTGATATGATGGTGGAGGTCGTTTTGAATGAACCTGATGATTTTCTGAAAGTTCGTGAAACTTTGACTCGTATCGGAGTTGCATCCCGTAAGGAGAAGAAACTCTATCAGTCGTGTCACATTCTTCATAAACAAGGTAGATACTACGTTGTTCACTTTAAGGAACTGTTTGCTCTGGATGGCAAACATGCAAACCTTACAGTGAATGATGTTCAACGTAGGAATCGTATTACTCGTCTTCTTTCTGACTGGGGACTCATTACAGTAGTAAAAGAAGATTCTATTTCTGACATTGCACCTCTGAATCAAATTAAGGTTCTTGCATATAAAGATAAGAACGATTGGATTTTGGAGCAGAAGTACAATATCGGTAAGAAAGGAAAGGGTCAGGAAACCGAATGATTTTGTAGGGAGTTCAACACTCCCTTTTTTGTGCTTCTTGTATAATTAGTATTGGATGCCGTAAGGATCCACAAAACACAAACTCGCTTTTTAAGGAGCTACCATAATGACGAACCTTGCACGTTATACTGCTTCGGATCTTCCTACTCTTTTGGATAAGATTACACGCAACAGTATCGGAATGGACGAATATTTTGATCGTCTATTTAAACTACATGAAACCACTTCTAACTATCCTCCATATAATCTTGTTCAAGTTAGTAACGTAGAATCACGACTTGAGATTGCACTTGCTGGATTCAAAAAGAAAGAAGTTTACGTTTACACTCAAGATGGAAAACTTTTTGTTGAGGGACAAAAAGAGGATAAAGAATCTGATACCAACTACGTCCATAAGGGATTGGCTCAACGATCTTTCAAGAGAGCGTGGACAATGGCAGACGATACAGAAGTTGCAGATGTATCCTTTGAAGACGGACTCCTCTCTGTCAACTTGAAGAAGATTGTTCCGGAACATCACGCACGTAGAGATTATATCTAAATATATTTGAATATCGTCGGCGCAGGGGAACGACTGGCAAAATCCAGTTGACTTCCCCTCTTTTTATTGGTATAGTATTGGGAGGTACGATTGTGTCATGACTGTAAAACTTGTTGTGTTGAAATCTGGAGAAAATTTAATAGCTGATATTAAAGAAGGATACGATGAAGAAAAGTTAATAACCTATATTTTCGAAAATCCTTGTACGATTAAGATTAATGGTAAGTACAGAATTACTACAGATGAAGGGGACTCTAGAGATCAGATGAGTATATCTCTTCACCCTTGGCCAAGTTTTTCTGCAGATAAAACTGTTCCTATTCCTATAGATTGGATAGTGACTGCTGTTGAACCTATGAAAGCAGTTGTAAAAATGTATAATCAAAATTTAACAAAAGAAAATGACGAAACTATTAGTGCTACTGAACAATCAGATCCTGGTCTCACAGATTGAGGAAGTTCCATCAGAACTTGGAGAACCTGATTGTAAATTAATTGAACCTTTCATCTTAAATGAAAAAGATGAAACTTTATCTCCTTGGTTAGTTGGTGTTTGTTCCCAAAACACTTTTATGATACACTCGGATAAGATTCTGACAATAGCAGATCCTAAACCAACACTTCTTGAAAAATACCAGAACCTGATTAAATGAGATTTTATACCAACGTGCAAATGATCGGGAATCAGTTTCTCGTTCGTGGTTATGATAATGGTAAACACGTAATGTTCAAAGAAGAGTTTTCACCAACTCTCTTTGTTCCTAGTAAAAAAGAATCAAAATATAAGACTCTTGATGGTGAGAATGTAGAACCTATTGTTCCTGGTTCTGTTCGAGACTGTCGAGAGTTTTATAAAAAGTATGAAAACGTAGATGGATTTAAGATCTACGGAAATGATCGGTATGTTTTTCAATATATCTCTGAAAAGTATCCTGAAGATGAGATCAAGTTTGATATTACTAAAATCAAACTAGTAACTCTTGATATTGAGGTTGCTTCTGAGAATGGATTTCCTGATGTGGAATCTGCTTCGGAAGAAATCTTGACAATTACAATTCAAGATTATACAACTAAGAAAATTATTACTTGGGGAGTTTATCCTTTTGTCAATAAGCAAGAAAATGTAAAGTATATTGAGTGTGGTTCTGAGTATCAACTTCTTCAGAATTTTCTTGATTACTGGTCTCGAAATACTCCAGAAGTAATTACTGGATGGAACATTAGATTGTACGATATTCCATATATTTGTCGTCGTCTAAATCGAGTCCTTGGTGAGAAGATTACAAAATCTTTTTCTCCTTGGGGTCTTGTGACTGAAGGTGAATTTTATGTTGCTGGCAGAAAGCATATTGACTATGATATTGGTGGAATTACTCAACTAGATTACCTTGAATTGTATAAGAAGTTTACTTATACAAATCAAGAATCTTATCGTCTGGATCACATCGCATCTGTGGAACTTGGTCAGCAAAAGTTGGATCACTCGGAGTTTGATACCTTCAAAGATTTTTATACTCAAAACTGGCAGAAGTTTGTTGAGTATAACATCATTGACGTGGAACTTGTTGATCGTCTTGAGGAAAAGATGAAACTCATTGAGTTGGCTATTACAATGGCATATGATGCTAAAGTAAACTATGAGGATGTGTTTTTTCAGGTTCGAATGTGGGACAATATTATCTACAACTATTTGAAAAAGAGAAATGTTGTAATCCCTCCAAAAAATAGATCTCAAAAAGATGAGAAATACACAGGTGCTTATGTGAAGGAACCAGTTCCTGGTGTTTATGATTGGGTAGTTTCTTTTGACTTGAACTCTCTATATCCTCACTTGATTATGCAATATAACATTTCTCCAGAAACTCTTCTTGATGAAAGGCACCCAACTGTTACTGTTGATAAAATCTTGAAGGAAGAAGTAAACTTTGAGATGTATAAAGATTATGCTGTATGTGCTAATGGAGCAATGTATCGAAAAGATTCTCGGGGAATTCTTCCTGAATTGATGGAAAAGATGTATCTTGATCGAAAGACCTTTAAGAAAAAGATGCTCAAGTCAAAACAGAAACTCGTAGATATTGAAGCTGAAATGAAAAAACGGGGACTGAAATAATGGGATATCTAATCGGAGGGAATAAAGAAGAGAGGGAAAATGAAATCAACGTATCGGATACTGACTATAGTAAACTGACAGATTCTCAACTTTTAAAACTTAGAGATCAGACACAAAAAGATATTTCTAAGTTTAATAACTTTCAGATGGCACGAAAGATTCAACTCAACTCTGCCTATGGTGCTATTGGAAATCAATACTTTAGATACTATAAGTTATCTAATGCGGAAGCTATTACACTATCTGGACAAGTTTCTATTCGATGGATTGAGAGAAAGATGAATACCTACCTCAATAAGATTCTAAAGACAGAAGGAGAAGACTATGTTATTGCTTCAGATACTGATTCTATCTATCTTAATATGGGTCCTTTGGTTGAACGTATATTCAAAGGAAGAGAGAAAACTACTGAGGGTATTGTTTCGTTCCTTAATAAGATCTGTGAAGTGGAACTTGAAAAGTATATTGAAAGTTCTTACCAAGAATTGGCCGACTATGTGAATGCATATGATCAGAAGATGCAGATGAAGCGGGAAAATATTGCTGATCGTGGAATCTGGACTGCTAAGAAACGATATATTCTTAATGTTTGGGATAGTGAAGGTGTTCGTTATGATCAACCTAAACTCAAAATCATGGGCATTGAAGCAGTTAAATCATCTACACCAGCTCCTTGCCGTAAGATGATTAAGGATGCTCTTAAACTTATGATGAATGGAACTGAAGATGATGTGATTGAATTTATTGAAAAAAGTAGAAAGGAATTTAAGAGTCTTCCTCCAGAACAGATTTCCTTTCCAAGATCAGCTTCTGATGTAGTAAAGTACAAATCTAGTTCGAACATTTATGAAAAGGGAACTCCCATTCATGTTCGTGGAGCTTTACTTTTTAATCACTACATTAAGGAGAAAAAACTAACAAATAAATATTCACTTATTCAGAATGGTGAAAAAATCAAATTTTGTTATCTTAAAAAACCAAATCCCTTTCATGAGAATGTAATTTCATACATTCAGGACTTTCCATATGAACTGGGGATTGACAAATATATTGACTACGACTTACAATTTGAAAAATCATTCCTTGAACCTATGAAGACCATCCTTGATGCCATCGGATGGAATGTAGAAAAAACTGCAAACCTTGAATCATTTTTTAGCTAATGGACTTCCTTAAAGATATTGTAAAAGAAATTGGTGATGACTTTACTAAGTTGGCATCAGATATTGACGAAACAGAAACTTATGTTGACACAGGTTCGTACATTTTTAATGCACTGGTTTCAGGTAGCATATTTGGTGGCGTATCTGGGAACAAGATTACTGCTATTGCTGGAGAGTCTTCTACTGGAAAAACTTTCTTCAGTCTCGCCGTTGTTAAGAATTTTCTTGATTCCAATCCCGATGGGTATTGTCTCTATTTTGATACTGAAGCTGCTATTACCAAATCTCTAATTGAATCTCGTGGAATTGATACTACTCGTCTGGTTGTTGTTAACGTTGTTACTATTGAGGAGTTTCGTACAAAAGCACTCAAAGCCGTAGATATGTATCTGAAGGCACCAGTAGAAGATCGCAAACCCTGTATGTTTGTGCTAGACTCTTTGGGAATGCTTTCTACAAGTAAAGAAATTAACGATGCACTGAATGAAAAGGAAGTGAGGGATATGACTAAATCCCAACTCATTAAGGGTGCCTTCCGAATGCTCACACTCAAACTAGGTCAAGCAAATGTTCCACTTCTTGTCACAAACCATACATACGATGTCATCGGAGCTTATGTACCAACGAAAGAAATGGGGGGAGGTTCTGGACTCAAATACGCAGCAAGTACGATCATTTATCTCAGCAAAAAGAAAGAAAAGGATGGAACGGAAGTGGTCGGAAATATTATCAAGGCTAAGACTGCTAAATCGCGTCTGAGTAAAGAAAATAAAGATGTTGAAGTTCGTTTGTTTTATGATGAGCGTGGTCTTGATCGTTACTATGGTCTTCTTGAACTCGGTGAGATTGGTGGACTTTGGAAGAATGTAGCAGGTCGTTATGAGATTGATGGTAAGAAACTTTATGCTAAGCAGATTTTAAAGGATCCTGAAGAGTACTTCACTCCAGAAGTAATGGAAAAACTCGATGAGATTGCAAAACAAGAATTTAGTTATGGATCTTAAGTCTCTTCCTATATTCCCGATTCCAATTGCTGTTGCAAATTTCGGACAAAAAAACCACGAGTTAAATATACAACTTGTGGAGGATGCTTTACTGGAAAGACAAAAAGATCCTGAAGGTGAAGATCATAGCAACATGGGTGGATGGCATAGTAAGGTAAATTTAGAAACCAAATATGATAGTTACAAAGAACTATCCAAAATTCTTACCGAACACGGAAATCAATATTGTAAACTTCATGGATATAAGTCGGGAATAGTTTGTTCTGATTTATGGGTTAATATTAATCAGTCTGGAGATTTAAACTTTTTACATCATCATGGTACAACCGCTCTTGCGGGAGTATACTATCCAATAGAGTCTATTATGGATGGTAATTGGAATTTTAATTATACCAATCAAAATCCAATCAAAGCTGGAACTTGGAATAATCAAGATGGAGGATCTTTGGTTTTTCAGGATCCCGCTTATGGTAAGAAAGTTCATCTCTTGACAGATAAACCATCAGCATTTAATATTGATTTTTACCATGTCTATCCAACAGCATCGGTATTGATTTTATTTCCAACATATCTTCTTCACATGGTTCTTCCATTTAAAGAAGATAAAACACGATTGAGTATTTCATTTGCATTCAGATATGGATAAGGTTGAGTTTTTGATTCTTAGGAATCTGCTTCATAATGAAGACTATGTTCGTAAAGTAATACCATTTATTAAATCTGAGTACTTTGAAGATACCAATCAAAAAATTGTCTTTGAAGAAATTCTTTCTTTCATTCAAGAATACAATCAACCAGCAACAAAAGAAGTTCTTTGTATTGAAGTAGAGAAACGTAAAGATATTAACGATACTTCCTTTAAAGAAATTGTTCATCTCATTCAAAATCTTGATGATGTTCCTATTGAACTTGACTGGTTGATTGATACTACTGAAAAGTGGTGTCGTGATAGGGCAATCTACATCGCACTTATGGAGTCTATCCATATTGCAGATGGTAAAGATGAGAAGAAAAATCGTGACAGTATTCCTAGCATTCTTTCAGATGCTTTGTCAGTATCTTTTGATACACACATTGGACACGATTATCTGTTAGACTACGAGCAACGTTATGAGTCCTATCACAGAAAGGAGGAGAAAATTGAATTCGACCTTGAGTACTTTAACAAGATCACAAAAGGTGGTCTACCTAATAAGACTCTCAATATCGCTCTGGCTGGTACGGGTGTCGGAAAGAGTCTCTTTATGTGCCATGTGGCTTCTTCCGTCTTATTGCAAGGCAGGAACGTTCTCTACATCACTCTTGAGATGGCGGAAGAGCGAATTGCTGAAAGAATTGACGCAAACCTCCTGAATGTTCCTATTCAGGACATTGGAGATCTTCCAAAGCAAATGTTTGAAAGTAAGGTGACTAACCTTGCTAAGAAGACTCAAGGAACTCTGATCATCAAAGAGTATCCCACTGCTTCTGCTCACTCAGGACACTTCAAGTCTCTTCTGAACGAACTTGCTCTGAAGAAGTCTTTCCATCCAGATATCATCTTTATTGATTATCTGAACATTTGTGCATCTTCTAGGTACAAAGGAAACCTTTCTGTGAACTCTTATTCTTATATTAAGGCAATTGCAGAAGAACTTCGTGGTCTTGCAGTTGAATTCAATGTTCCTATCGTAAGTGCTACTCAGACAACTCGTTCTGGATATGGTTCTTCTGATGTGGAACTCACCGATACTTCAGAATCTTTCGGTCTTCCTGCAACTGCTGACTTGATGTTTGCTTTGATTTCTACTGAAGAACTGGAAGAACTCGGACAGATTCTTGTGAAGCAACTTAAGAATCGATACAACGATCCTACGATTCATAAACGTTTTGTGATTGGTATTGATAGGGCTAAGATGAGACTTTATGATTGTGAACAGTCTGCTCAGAATGATATCCTTGACAATAAGCAAGAAGAGGAGTATGATTTTGAAGAAAGAAAACCAAAGAAATCATTTGATGGATTTAAATTCTGATGGGATTAAAACTTAGAGAAAAATCGGAGATTCAAGTAAGAGATACCTCCGGTGTTTATTACGTTGTCTTCAATGAGGATGGTGATGTTAAATGTCATTGTGGAGAAGAACAAGATGCCCAAATGATGGTGAAAATGAATCCAGGAGCTCATTATAGAATTGACCATTATCCAGATCCCCCTAAAGTTGTGAACGTAACATCTCAAGAGATGGAACCTGATAAACAACTCAATCCCCAAAATATTTTACCTGATAGACAAGAAGAACCGTTAAAACTATGACTATTGACCTTAATAAGTACGTTGAGTTCGTTGATACTACAACTTCCAAACCTAGTAAAGAATTCTCTGAGTTTGCCGATCGACTGAATGATCTTAAGATCCAAGGATTCCCTACTGAGAGACTGCTTACTGCTGCTGTAGGAATGTCTGCTGAATCAGGTGAGTTTACTGAGATTGTAAAGAAGATCGTTTTCCAAGGCAAACCAGTTAATCAAGAGAATCTATTTCACCTGAAGCGTGAACTTGGAGATATTATGTGGTATGTTTCTCAAGCTTGTCTTGGACTTGATATTTCTCTTGAAGAAGTCATTCAAATGAACTTTGAGAAATTGAGTGCTCGTTATCCTGAAGGTGCATTTAGTATTGAACGTTCTGAAAATCGTGTGGAGGGAGACCTGTGAGTAAAGTAACACTTAAACTGGATACTCGTACAGCAGCTGCTGTTCGTCAAGTATTGTTTGATTCTCAAAAAGGATATACTTATGATGAAGTAAGTGTTCCCCCTCGTGTAACTGATATTCGTAAAGTTATTCAACAACTTGATGATAATCTTGAGTCTATTATTAGTGAGTGACCCTTCGGGAGTTTTTTTTATAAATAACTAAAAAGTATTTGTAGAAAAATGAATTCAAAGGAATACTGGGGACTAGCAGAAGCATATGCTGAGGTTTATGCTTCAGAAGAAACTGAACAGTTGGATGAAATTATCCGACCCACCACAGGGCAATTGACCGCTCCAAAAGCAGCTCCAAGAACACCTCAGCCATATAGACCTGGTGGTGGGAGACAATCTTATAATCAGAGAAGATCTGGAACAGGTCAGATGCCACCCCCAGCGACTCCTCGTACATCATCAACACCAAAACCAGCTCCTACTCCAGCAGCTAAACCTGCACCCAGTCCAACTGCAAAACCAGCTCCTACTCCAACTGCAAAACCAGCTCCTACTCCAGCAGCTAAACCTGCAGCATCTACACCAAAAGCATCTCCTGCACCAACTACATCATCTGCATCAACGGCCGCGGCTGCTCCAAAGAGAACTTTTAATCCTTTGATGCAGAAGACCTTTGGTTATCAAACTGGATATGCTCCAGATCAAGTTAAAAAAGATCCTAAGAAAATGGCTCAAATGGGATCTTTGAGAAGTGTTACTTCTGGATTCGATATGTTTGATCTTGTTAAAGGACACCTTCTTGATGAAGGATATGCTGATACTGAAGAGGCAGCAATCGCAATCATGGCAAACATGAGTGAAGAGTGGAGACAGAGTATTATTTCTGAGGCTCCTGGAGAGTGGTTTGGTGGATTGAGAGATAAGGCTCGTGCAAGCAGAGCAGCACAGATGCAGTCAGCAAAACCAACTCCAAAACCAGGACCAAATGTATCTTCACCATTTGCTAAACCAGCAAGTAGAACTGATAGTGGTAGATTGACACCTTATGGTGCTGGTGGTGGAGCAGCAGCAGAAAGATCAGGTCAAACCCGTGCTCAGATTATCAAGCAAGGTGCAAAGAATCTTGAAACCAAAAATAAATCAAATCCAGGTCCAAACTTTGGTCGTTGATAAATAACCACGGAAGGTTGCTTTAACCCTCTTGACTTCTTGTTAAGAGGGTTTTATAATGCTTCTACTTGGGGATATAGCTCAGTTGGTAGTAGCACTTGCTTTGCAAGCAAGATGTCATCGGTTCGAGTCCGATTATCTCCATATAATAAATAAAGTATATCAAATCTGAACTATGAAGAGCGTATATACTTTTCTTAAAGAATATAAACAACTCCGAGAAAGTGAAACCTCTGAGAGAGCTAAAGAGTTGGGTTATGAGTGGGTGCGCCGTAATGTTTATATGGATCCCAAGAGTGGGAAGAGATATAGAGGAGATGGGCTTAAGTTTGAAGAAATACCTGACGAACAACCTGCAGAAAGAAAACCAGGACAACAGGCACCACAAAAAACTTTAGATAAGTTTAAACAGGATGCTCAAGAAAGACCTGCAGTAGTCCCTCAAACTCCACAACCTTCAGCTTTCCCTGCAAATCCAGCTGATGATGGTCAAGAAGCTGAGATGAGAGCTGTTGCTGCTTCTCGAGGAATGTGGCCTCATTATACTAACGCTCGCAAAGATTATCATATTAATAGAGAGCTTCAACAAATACAGGCAGATAGAGAAGCTGCTCAGGCAGAATTAGAGGCTCAACAACAAGCAGAACCTGAAGTTCCTCAAGAACCTCAAGTGACAGAACCACCTCCAAAGGCTCCTGAAGAGTTTAGAACTGTTGATGATGTTGTTGATCAGCAACAAGAAGAAGAAATTAAAGAAATTGAAAAGATTGGTGGAGAGTATGATATAAGTGACGAGATGGAAGATTTTGATAAAGAATTTGCTGAGTATGAAAAAGATATTCTTGGCAATATTGAACAATTAAAAGAGATTAGCGAGAGAAAGGCTAAGTCTTTAGAAAAACAATATGGAGCATTTAAGGAAAGTCTTTCCAAGATACCAGATAAAGCTGTTAAATCTTCTTTCTTAAAATCAGTAGCTAACGCCAAAACCTTTGAAGGAAGAGTTAATGCTGGTGCAGGAAAAAATAATCTTGGATATGCTGATATTCAAAACTTAGTCGCAAATCGTGATCGATTAATTAATGGATATGGTGATGGATCTCCTCAACAGATTGAAAAATTTGTTCGTTCTGTAAGATCTAATGAAGTATCCGATGAATTTGTAGATGCATCGTTTGAAATTTTACCAGAAGCTTTCAAAAAATCTTTAAGTGGAAAGGGTCAAGTGACCAATGATAAGTATGTTTCTGATGACAAACCACATAAAGATATACATTTCTTAGGATATAATGAAGATGGCACTGTAAAAAGAGGACCAGCTAGTAATAAAGATCGAGCAAAATTGATGTGGAGAATTTATCTAGAGCAAGGAGGTCGTGATGCGTACACTGGTCTCCCTCTTGATATTCAATCAATGGATCTGGAGCATGTTCGTGGATTTACCAATAAAGATGGTGGAAAACCAGGTAAAAAAGAATTTGAAGAAAGAGAAAATGATAAAAACTTTACTCTGATTAACTCAAACATTAATCAGAAAAAAGTAGACTTATCAATGAAAGACTTCTTTGAAAGAGAAGTTGATCCAAATGCGAATAAGTCAGAGGAAGAATTTGGTGGTATTGAAAAATTATTTGAAAAGGCAAACGAAATTGGATCAGTTGGAGATCAACTTGTTAAGACTCTTCGTGGTAAAGGTGGTAAAGGTCTGAGTGATGAACTTACTAGAGATATTTTGATTGAACATTTTAATCAGGATGATACTAGATACACTGATCTCAGAAATGAGTTCCGTAAGGCTGCTAGTGATGATGCAAGTAAGAAAAAATCTGCTGGATTGAAATCAAAACTTGGAAAACAATTGTTGAAATCAATTGGACTTACTCGTGGAATTACTGATCCTTCTGGAAGGAGAACGGTATCCCTTCAGGAAAATGTATATCGTGGATTCCTTCAATCAATGGCAAATGCAAAACCAGCAGATCGTCAGAGATATATGGACGGATGGGCTGAGGCAATCAAGGCAGGTAATGAAGAAAGAAGTCCAAAAGCTGTAAATAGAAAACTTGTGGAACTTGGTCTTATTGATGAAGATATTTTGAATGATAGAAAGGCTGGAAGAGTTTTTAAAGAAGATTGTGAGTATGATAATGTAGACTGTGTGAGATTTATTACGAAATACAATAAAAACAATAAGTTTTTCTGATTTGACACCACCCTCTGATGGTGGTATGATTACTCTGTGAAGGTTATGACTATGAAAGAACGCCGTAAGTATCCTACTGTCCTCCGTTATCCTGGTGGTAAGTCTCGCATCATTTATTATCTGTTCCGTAAGAACATGATTCCCCAGAATATCAAGGAGTACCGTGAAGGGTTCCTTGGTGGTGGTTCTTGTGCTCTTGCATTTTCTGTCATGTATCCAGATATTCCAGTTTGGGTAAATGATCTTTACTACAATCTTTATTGTTTCTGGACTCAACTTCAAACTAACTCAGATTCTCTTGTGAATCGTCTTTTGGAATTGAAGGACAAAGCTTGCGAAGCTGAAGATGTGAATCAATTGGAAGAGAAACATCGTCAATTGTATTCTGATATGAGGGATCTGATTGATACTTCCACTGATCCCTTTGATATTGCAACTTCTTTCTACATTCTGAATCGTTCTAGTTTTGGTGGATTTACCGAACAGAATAAGAATGCTTTCATTCGTGACTCTTACAAGAACACTATTTTCTCTCAGAGTAAGATCAAGAAACTTTCTGATATCAGTACTATCATTCAACCTTGGAGGATTACTAATCAGGACTATCGTGATCTGATGACTGCTCCTGGTGAAGATGTATTTGTGTTTCTTGATCCACCATATCTGATCAAAGATATGTTGTATGGTAAGAACAAAGAGATGCACACTGGATTCTCTCATGAGGATTTTGTTCAGTCATGTAAGGATACTCCTCATAATTGGATGATCACTTACAATGAACATGAATGGTTGAGAGAACAGTTTGCAGATTATCATATGGAAAACTTTGAGTTCCGTTATAGTCTTGCTCATCGTTCTGAGAATAAAAACAAGAAAGAAGAACTTTTAATTATGAACTATGTTCTTCCTCGTGACGTTTCTGAAACTAATCCTCTTGAAGATCTTTTGTATGCATAAAGACAACTTTATAAATACTTTTATGGAAAATTAGAAGTAATGAAAAGTTTCTTTAAATTCCTTTCAGAGGCAAGAAAGACTACCGCTTCAGAGAGAGCGCATAAACTTGGCCTGGAAGGAGATGGTAAGGGTAATTGGGTTGATAAATCGGGCAAGATTGTAGCTAGAACTGAGGGTGGTAAATTAGTATTCCGTCAGGGTGCAGGTAGAACTGCTGCAGATCAAGAGGTTGTTCCTCAAGAAAAAGGAGGACAAGTTTCTGGTCAAACCACTACTACTGGAACACCTTCACAAGATACCGAAACAGGAAAAAGATCTCAAAGTATTACTTTAGTATTTGGTAGATTTAATCCTCCTACTGTTGGTCATAAGAAGTTACTTGATGCTTCTAGATCTGCTTCTGGTGAAGGTGATTTGAGAATCTATCCATCTAGAAGTGTAGATCCAAAGAAAAATCCACTAGAACCAGATGATAAAGTTGAAATCATGAAGATGATGTTCCCAGATCATGCTGAGGACATTATTAATGATTCTAATGTAAAGACTATTTTTGATGCTTTGAAGATTGCCGATGAAGATGGTTATAGTGATGTAAAGATTGTAGTTGGTTCTGATCGTGTTTCTGAGTTTGATAGTTTGTCTCAGAAGTACAATGGGGATCTTTACAACTTTGATAGTATCGAAACAATTTCAGCTGGTGAAAGAGATGCTGATGCTGAAGGTGTAGAAGGAATGTCTGCTTCTAAGATGAGAAAGGCAGCTGCAGAGAATGACTTTGAAACCTTTAGAAGTGGTGTTCCTGATAATGTCAGTGATGAAGAAGCAAAGAGTATTATGACTACAGTTCGTAATGCCATGCAAATTAAGAATGAAAGTTGGAGTTTGTGGCAGATTGCTCCTAAGTTTGATATGTGGAATCTTCGTGAGAATTATGTGAATAAAAAAATATTTAAGATGGGTGATATTGTAGAGAACTTAAACACTGGTTTAGTCGGTGAGATTATTCGTAGAGGTGCAAATCATCTTATTTGTGTTACCAGAGAAGGATTCATGTTTAAATCATGGATCAAGGATGTGAAAGAGTATACTGAAGTTAAGATGGACAAGAAATATAGAAAACCTGGAAAACCAAATACACTTGTTGGAACTAAGGGATACTTTAAGTATATTGCTGATATGACTCCTGGATTCGAGAAAGGGGATAAGACTAATCTTCAACCTGGTGGAAAACCTTATAGTGGTATTAGAGAATTCATAAATAAGTATAAGGCAAAAAAGTAAAGAACTTATACTCATGTCAATGAATATCCTTAACGATATTTCTGCAGTCTACCTTCAGCAGATTGCCGAGAAAAAAGACGACTCATATCTGGAAACAGATATGGAAAAACGTCACGAGAATAATGAAAAAGCTCGTGAAGATATGAAGAAGACTAAGGCATATAAGGATATGGCTGCTGCCGCTAGAAAGAAAATGGAAGAAGGACTTGATCCTGTAGGTCAAGAGGACTCTGATATTGATAATGATGGTGATACTGATAAGTCTGATAAGTATCTTCACAAGCGTCGTAAAGCAATTGGTAATGCAATTTCTAAGAAAAAGTCAGTGAAGGAAGCACTTGATCCTGTAGGTCAAGAAGATGATGACATCGATAATGACGGTGATACTGATAGTTCCGATAAGTATCTTCATAAAAGAAGAAAGGCAATCGGTAAGGCAATCTCTAAGAAATCAGTAAAAGAAGGTTTCTCTAATTGGAGACAAGATCTTGCTGAAGTTATGGATGATGTTGAGGCAAACAAACAAATCAAAGAAAAGAAGGTTAATAATAAGATCAAGATTAATCCTGAGATGAAGGAAGCAGTTGAAGAACTGGGTGGTGAATTGATTGAGATGGTTGAGATTGATGAAGGAATGACAATGAAGGACTTCAAGCAACAAAGAAGTCGTCAGAAGCAAAAAGAAAAGAGAGCATCAGATAAAATTGCTCCTAATCGCAGAAAGAATATTCATACTGATAGATATTCTCCTGAGAGAGCAGCAAGACATCGTGCTAATGTAGACCCTGACTTTGAGGGTAATGATGAAAGAAACTATCCTGGTGGTAAGTTAAATCCAAAGAAAGTTCGTAAGGCAAAAGCACTTGGAGAACTTGGTGAAGAAGTTCTTGATGAGATCGCACCATTAGCAGCTGGAGCATTAGCAGCTGGAGCATTAGCAGCTCCATACCTTTTGAAAAAATTTGCAAAACCAAAAGTAGATAAGGCTCTTGACACTGAAACTCAAAGAATTCAAAAGAATAAAGGATTGACTCAAATGAATTCTTATGAACCAGAAGGTGAAGTTATTGATGAAAAGGCAGTAAGTAAATCTCAACAACGTTTTATGGGTATGGTTTATGCAGCTAAGAAAGGAGAAACTCCAGCTTCTCCAGAAGTAGCTAAAGCCGCTAAGGCAATCTCTAAAGGAGAGGCTAAGAAGTTTGCAAAAACTAAACATGAAGGTTTGCCTGATAAGGTAAAGGAAGAATTGGAAGTTATTGATGAGAGAAGAAGAGAGGACAAAGGAACTCCAAGACCACAAAGAGATAGAGCTCTTGAGGTTGTTAAGGGAATGATTCGTCAACAGACTGGAACACCAGCTGGTCAACGTAAAAAAGTTCCTGGTAAAAAACCACCTACGGCAGGACAATACGGAGCTCCTGAATCACCAGCTCAGAAGTTAAAACTTCGTAAAGCTCAACAACAAAGATCTCAGGACTGGCAACAAGATACAAAAGGAACCTGATAATCAGTTATTTTCTCTAAATAACTCATGACTACTATCGGAGGTTATTATGTCTCTCGCAGTCATCTTAGCATGGGCTAAGGCTAACGAAGCTGCTATTGCTACCATTCTTCTCGTTATTTCCGAGTTTCTGGGTGCAAATAATAAGTTGAAGTCAAACGGACTTGTTTCTTTTGTTCTTCTTCAAGTGCAGCAACATCTTAAAAAGAAGGGAGCAGTAGATCCTACTCCCTGATAAAATAGATGAAAATTCTTAAAGGGACTCTTAAATACGAGGGTCTCTTTTTTTATAAATATTTTTAGCAAATAATTTTTTTACGGAAGAAAGACATGGCACTCTGGGGAAATAATGATGCAAAGGGGTCCGGTGGTACAGTATCACTTGATTACAGCACCCTTGTCGTAACTGGTTCTGGAACTACATTTGGTCAGGTAGGAGCAGCAGCGACTGGAGATGTAATTCAATTTGGTCCAAAAGGTGAAATCGGAAATGCTGTGGTTGTTGGTATTGCAAGCACAACTCAACTTTCGATTGCTTCAACTGCTGGTCTGAGTGGAGTTTCAATTGCTAGCACTGATTTCCAAATTAGTGAACTTCCTAAGTATACTGTTTTAGATTCTCGTTGGTCTGAAATTAATACTGGTTACGAACCACACATCTATGGTGTTGCTGATGGTGGAATTAACGCAGCTCAGTCAACTTCATACGCTCTTACTCATGCTGGTTGGGTTGGAGTTACAACCTACAATGATTCAACTGGAACATTAAGAGTTAAAACTGAAACTCTTGTTGCAATGTCTGGCATTACAACTGGAAATCTTCCAATTTATGACCAGGATCCAACTATTGCATGATAACCTATGATTTTCAATGAACTGAATGAGGATAACTTCCTCCTTTTTGCTATTAAGAATTATGAGAATCCTCAGGCAGTTACCAAAGAAGATTTTGATAAAGACTTAAATCATTTCAAATATATCAAAAGACTTTTGAAAC
>Ga0194123_10000318_pt1 | contig 93166 bp, 94 predicted proteins | sample TA2MahsurfametaG_5_FD_155479 | JGI IMG/M metagenome (GOLD analysis project Ga0194123, IMG submission 155479) | Freshwater microbial communities from Lake Tanganyika, Tanzania - TA2015023 Mahale A surface | ecosystem: Environmental > Aquatic > Freshwater > Lake | place: Tanzania: Lake Tanganyika... | reverse complement strand
GCTGCCCCGACTCCGGTCGGCCTCCGGCCTCCCTCCGTCGGGACAGCTTCAACGACAACCGATAGATCAACCCATAACTACATCCCGGACTAACACTCGGGGTGGCTCGAAAAGTTGAGGCCGGTCACTACCAACGCAGCGAGGAGGCCTTGGTGGCCGCCCTGATGGAGATGTATATGCAAGGCGTCTCGACCCGTCGGGTCAAGGCGATCACCGAGGAGCTCTGCGGCCACGAGTTCAGCGCCAGTGCCGTGAGTGAGATCAACAAGAAGCTCGATGCCGAGCTGACACGCTTCATGAACCGTCGGCTGGAAGAAGAGTATCCCTACGTGATCTTGGATGCCCGTTACGAACGGGTCCGGGAGGACGGCGTCGGGCACAGCCGGGCCGTCCTCATCACGCTGGGGATCGGCTGGGACGGCCGCCGGCACGTCCTGGCCGTGGAACTGGCCAACCGGGAGAGCACCACCAGTTGGAAGGACCACCTGCTGGGTCTGAAGACCCGTGGCCTGCACGGGGTCAGCTTCGTCGTTAGTGACGACCACCCCGGGCTGAAGCGCGCGATCCGCGAGGTGCTGCCCGAGGCCAGCTGGCAACGCTGTTACGTCCACTTCCTGCGCAACGCCTTGGACTATCTGCCGCGCAAGCACGCCGACGACTGTCTGCTGGAACTGCGCTGGCTCTACGACCTGCACGACCTGGCGGAGGCTCGCCGGCACCTCGCGCAGTGGCTCCAGCGCTGGCAGGCCACGCACCGCAAGCTCTGCGACTGGGTGGAGGCCAACATCGAAGAGACCTTCGCCTTCCACCGGCTGCCCCGTGCCCACCACAAGCACCTCAAGTCCACCAACCTGATCGAACGGCTCAATCAGGAGATCAAACGCCGGACCCTGCTGGTGCGAATCTTCCCCGATGAGGCCAGCTGCCTGCGGCTGGTCCGCGCCCTCGCCGTGGAGATCCACGAGGAGTGGGTCGATGAGAACCGCTACCTCAACATGGAGCCGCTCCACGAACAGCTCAAGAAGCCCACCCCTGCCACCAAGGCCGCCTGAACCCATCCACGGCGGGGAAGGGGCTGCGCCCCTTCCCCTGCACCCCATCCCAAAGATTCTCTTTAAACCTCCAAACCCTCAAACCACCGATCCCTTTTGCTGAACTTGACGGACACAACTCCCGGGCTCCCCATCCTCGCTCCCGAAGGGTTACGCCGAGGAAGCCGACGGCGGGCTCCGGCACGCTTCGGGGCGGTCGGAGGCCCCGGTGGCGGAGCGCGCGGGACGCCCGACCCATTCCCAGAGCAGGACGGCGGCGGCGGCGGAGACGTTGAGTGATTCGACGCGACCGCTGCCGGGGAGCGTGACGAGGCGGGAGCACGCGGCGGCGACTTCGGGAGCGAGACCCTGCTCCTCGTTGCCGAGGACGAGTGCGACCGGCGCGGGGCGGGCGGACGCGCCCTCCGGGCGACCGCCGCGGGCGGCGGCCCCGATCACCTCATAACCGGCGGAGACCAGGGCGCGGAGGAAGTCCGGGATTCGCGGCACGCGCCACACCGTGACCGCCTCCATGCCGCCCTCGGCGACGCGGAAGGCGGCCTCGCCCGGAAGCGCCGCCTCCGGGGAAAACGGGATCACGAGGTGCTGGACCCCGAAGAAGGCGGCGCTGCGGGCGATCGCGCCGAGATTGTGGGCATTGCCGATGCGGTCGAGCACGAGCACCGGCTCGCGTCCCGCCGCCCAGCGCTCCAGATCCGTCGGCAACGGCGCGCGCAGCACCGGGACGGTGACGACGGCGACAATGCCACCGTGGTGCACGGTGCCGGAGACCGCCACGAGCTCGTCGGGCGGCAGGCAGCGGTAAACCTTCCGCGCCGCCGCGAGCGCGCGGCACATGGCGCCGATCTGGCGAGCCGTCGGCTCATCGAAGAAGAGGCGACGGATCGAATCCGGGTCCCGGGCGAAGCGGGCGCGCACGGCCGCGAGGCCGCAGAGAACAACTTCATCGCTCCTCATGGCGCGACCTCCCCCACCACGGTGAATTCCTCGCGGTCATGAAACAGGTGCCGGATCCGGGCGCCCGGAGCGTGCTTCGCCAGCAGCCCGTCCGGCAGGCGCAACTCACCAAGGAACGCGACCGGATCGACCCGGCCGAACTTGAGGTTCACGACAAAGCGACGGCACCAGCGATTCACCAGCCACGGCCCGACCAGATTGGTCAGGACGTGATGGGGATCCTCGACGAGGTCGCAGAACAGCCAGTCGAACACCTCGCCAGCGGCCGGGCGGAAAGCGAAGGCGTCCTCACGGCGATGTTCGATCTGCGGATGACCGAGGGCCCCGCTCTTGAGCGGCCCGTTGTCGAGCGCCAGCACCCGGGCCCCGCGCTTCGCGGCGCTGAAGCTCCAGCCACCCGGGGCCGCGCCCAGATCGACGACCGTTTCGCCGGCGACCGGCTCGCGACCGGCGAGGAGGTAGGCCTCTTCAATCTTCAAGTAACTCCGCGAGGGCGCCCGCTCGTCGTCGGCCATGCGATGGGCACCATTGGTCCAGAACTCGCGGGCCGCAAAGGCGCGGCGGAAATCCACGAAATGCACCCGCCACCCCCGCTGCACCCCCAGCGAACGCGGCAGGTCCGGCTCGGCCAGTCGGGCGACCCGCGAGAGCCGGGCGCGAAGACGTTCGGTGAAGGCCTTCTCCACCGCCGACACCCGTCTGCCGAGCCCCACCACCTCCGCTGGAAAGGTGAAGACGCACGGCCACGGACCCTCGACGCGCTCGCCCCGCAGCTGCCCGAGAAATGCGTCAGCCAGCCCCTGGGCCAGGGCGTTGACCGACTCGCCCAGGAACTCCTGCGGCGCCGGCATCCAACCATGCGGAAACGCCAGATCCCAGCCGGGGCCACCGCCGGCCTGCGCCGGGGGCGGCTCGGCCCTCACCCAGTCGCCTCCCTGCTCGCCCACGGCGAAGCCTCGCGCGGCCAATTCGCCGGCCAGCAACTCCTGAAAGCCCGCCTGACAGGTGAAGAGCACCCTCTCAGATCACAAAAGCCCCGGGCCGGCGCAATCCGCAAGTGGCAAGCCCCGCGCTCCCGCCCCAGGGTCTTTTGTTTTGGGGAGGGGAGAAGCGGTGAAGGGGAGCGAGGCTGCGGCGGCGCCCAGAGGCGAACGGGCTCGGTGATGGCCAAACCCGGAGAACAGCCGGCCATCAAATCGCCCGTTCGCCCCTGGGAGCCGCCTCCGCCAAGGCAGGGTGCGTGAGAGAGCGACGCCGGCTGGAGGCAGGCCGAGCAGCGGTCAGATCAGATGGGGTTAAGCGGTGACCAAGGACAGGCAGAGCGCCGGTTTGGAGGCGAGGTGCTCGCGGACCACCGGCCAGGAGGCGGCCGGTTGGGAGGCAGCGATGAGGTGCAGGCAAACGCTGCGCAAGGCGGCAAGGTTGGCCAGGGCGTTGGGATTGCGGGTTCGGGATCGATCCTCGCCCATGAGGGCGTCGCGTTTCCAGTGGTTGCGGATTTCGACTCCGCCCCAGTGGCCGCGGATCAGTTCGAGCCATTGGGCCGGGGTGCGTTGATCGGGCGGATCGCTGCAGACGTACGCGCGTGTTTCGAAGGTGCTGGCTGCGGTCTTCTTGGCGAAGCGCTCGGATCGAACGATGATCACGGTGCGCGCGAAGGGGAAGTCGACGGCATCGGGTTCGATCGCGAAGGCCTTGATCTGCCAGCGCTGGATGCGACCGTGTCCGGGTTCACAAGGATAAGCAGGCGCTGATCGGCCACCCGCGAAAACGTGAGGCGCCGATCTGCGAGTCCGAGGGCGGTCGGCGCCTCAGCGCCACGACTTTGCGTGCAGCCCAATCGGTCCATCCGAAAATGAATGGGAGGCGATTGGGACGGGATGAATCGGCAGACATCGGGGAATGTAGGTTCTAACCCCTAGGAAACACCCCACTTTGACCCCACGTCCTACGAAAGCCGAGGGAATTCATGGGGTATATCGCCCATTCGGGTGGGTTCCGGAACGGGTTCGCAAGACAGCGGCCTGTCTCGGCGGCGCGCCTGACCGGCCCGGCTGCCTCGAGCGGCGGGACGGGGCGGGCTCGACTCGCCCCGAAAACCCGTCTGAGTTGCCACCATGCGTTCCCTGAAGTCGATCGTCCCGTTCATGACCGCCGCCACCCTCGCCTCCACCGCCCTCGCCGCGACGCCGTCAGGTCCGCGCCCCCGCGCGGAGATCCCGGCCGAGTACAAGTGGGACTTCTCCGCCATCTACCCGGATTGGACGGCGTGGGAGGCCGCGATGAAGGACATGGAGACAAAGATGGACGCCTATGCGGCGCGCAAGGGAACCCTCGCCTCCGGACCCCAGGCGTTGCTGGGAGCCTCCCTTGCCTCCGACGAAATCGGGAAGGAAGCCTACAAGCTCTACCGCTATCCGCAGCTCCAGCGCGACGTCGACATGCGCAATCAGGACATCGCGGGCCGTTTCCAGCGGGTCGGGGCTCTCTTCGCGAAGTTCGGCACCGCGACGGCGTGGTTCACCCCCGAACTCCTCGCCATCCCGCAGGCCACGGTCGAGCGCTGGATCGCGGAGACGCCCGCGCTGCAGCCGTACGCGTTCTCGCTGCTCGACAACTACCGCCAGCAGGCCCACGTGCTCGACGAAAAGGGTGAGCGCCTCCTTTCGCTCGGGTCGCGCTTCAACCAGTCCCCCGCCGCCATCTTCCAGGAACTGAGCACCTCGGACATCAAGTTCCCCAAGGTCACGCTTTCCGACGGCAAGGCGGTCACGCTCTCGCCCGGACCCTACCAGCAGATCCTGTCGACCAATCACCTCCAAGCCGACCGCGCCAAGGCGTTCGAGGCCCACATCGGGACGTACTCCGCCACCAGCAACACCTACGCCGCGATCTACAACAGCATCCTCCAGCGGGGCTGGTTCAGCGCCCAGGCCCGGAACTACCCGAGCACCCTCGACGCCGCCCTCGACGGCAACGCCATCCCGACCGCCGTCGTCGAGACGCTCATTGACACCGCCCGCAACGGCACCGGCCCGCTCCGCCGCTACTTCCGCCTGCGCCAGAAGCTCCTCGGTCTCGAATCCTACCACCTGTACGATGGGTTCATCCCGGTGTGCAAGTCGGACCAGACCTACCCCTACGACTCCATCCGCGAGCTCGTCGTGAGTTCCGTCGAACCGCTCGGCCCGGGCTACATCAGCCGCTTCCGCGAATTCGTCTCCGGGGGCCGCATCGACGTCTACGAAAGCCCGGGCAAGCGCAGCGGCGCCTACAGCGCCGGCGTCTACGGGGTCGGTCCGTATCTGCTGCTCAACTACAACGACACGCTCGACGCCGTGTTCACCTTCGCCCACGAGGCCGGCCACGCGCTGCACACCGTGCTCTCGAACGAGACCCAGCCCTTCGTCAACGCGTCGTACACGATCTTCGTCGCCGAGGTCGCCTCCACCACCAATGAGCGCTTCCTGCTCGAGCGCCTGCTCGCGTCGACCACCGACCCCAAGGAGCGCTTCCTGCTCCTGCAGCACGCGGTCGACTCGATCCGCGACACCTTCTTCACCCAGGTGCTCTTCGCCGACTTCGAGCTCCAGGCCCACCGGCGCGTCGAGCGGGGCGAGCCGATCACCGCCGAGATCCTCGGCGACCTCTACCTCAAGCTGCTGCAGGACTACTACGGCGACGCGGCGACGATCGATCCGCAGTACCGCTACACGTGGACGCGCATCCCGCACTTCTACAACACACCGTACTACGTCTACCAATACGCGACGTGCTTCGCGTCGTCGGCCCAGCTCTTCCGGGAGATGACCACGGGATCGGCCGAGTCCCGCGCGGCCGCGACGGAGCGCTACCTGACGCTGCTGCGCAGCGGCGGCAACGACCACCCGATGAACCAGCTCCGCAAGGCCGGCGTGGATCTCACGCAGCGCGCCACGGTGCAGGCGGTGGTCGACCAGCTCGACTCCTTGGTCACGCAGATGGAAGCCGAGGCCGCCCGGATCGCGCGCTGAGCCGGACCCGATCGACGATCATGAAGTTCATCGTGCTGGTGGTGCTGCTCGCGGGGCTCGTCCTGACGGGCCTCCTCCTGATCAAGGCCCGGCTGGAGGGCGGCGGCTCCGACGACGACGACCGGAAGCGCCGCTGAGCCGTCGCGGCCCGGGAGCCGCGTCAGAACCGGCCGAGAAGCAGCGCCGGGAACGCTCCCAGCACGAGGAGCAGTGCAGCCGCGAGCACGAGGCCGAGCGCGGCCGCCGGCGGCACGTCGACACGCCCGCGCGCCCGGGCGTCGTCAGCGATCCATGCCTGCTTGAGCAGGATCAAGTAATAGTAGAGCGCCAAGGCGCTCATCGCGATCGCCAGCAGGGCGACCCAGCCCGCCGGGTGGCCGAGGCCGTCGATCCGCAGCGCGGCCGCGAAGACGACGAATTTACCGAAGAAGCCCGCGAGCGGCGGAATGCCGGCGAGCGACAGCACGAAGACCGCGAGGCAGGCGGCGATCAGCGGGGACCGTCGGCGGAGGCCGGCGAGGTCCTCGATCCGGTCGCCATCGCCCGCCCGCTCCAGGAGCGCGAGGCAGGCGAACGCGCCGACGGAGGCGAGGCCGTACGTTGCGGCATAGTAGAACATCGGTCCCGGCCCAACCTCGCCCGCGGCGAGCAGGCCGAGTCCGAGAGCGCCGGCGTGCCCGATCGCCGAGTACGCGAGCAGTCGGCGGACGCTGACCTGCGCCAACGCCACAAGATTGCCCAGCAGCAGCGAGACCGCGCACATCGCGGCGAGCACCGGCACCCAGCCTCCCCCCGCGCCGCCGGTCAGCGACGACGTTGCCGAAAGCGAGCCAAGGCCGGACCAAAGGATGCGCCAGAAGAACGCGAGGCCCGCCAGCTTGGACGCCGACGCGATGAGCGCGGCGGACATCGGCGGCGCCCCTTGGTAGACATCCGGCGCCCAGGGATGGAACGGAGCGACCGCCGCCTTGAAGCCAAACGCGGCGAGGACCATCCCGACCGCCACCGCGCCGAGGGACGCGTCGGAGTGGGCGGCCAGTGCCACGGAGATGCCCGTCAGGTCAATCCGACCCGTGATGCCGTAAAGGAGGCTGAAGCCGAAAAGCAACAGCGCCGCCGACACGCCGCCCTGCAGGAAATACTTCAGGGCCGCCTCCGCCGACTCCGGCCGGCCACGGTCGTAACCCGCGAGCACGTAAAGTGAGAGACTCGCCAGCTCGAGGGCGAGGAAGGCGAGCAGGAGATTCTGGGCCACCGCCATCTGCAGGAAGCCCACCGTCGCCAGCAGCGCGAGGCCGACGTACTCCGCCGGCTGGTCGCTGGCGCGCGCGCCCGTGAGGCCGAGCAGGCTGAGCGCCGCGAGTCCCAGCACGCCGAGGCGCACCGCCACCGCCAGCAAATCCAGCCGCAGGTTGCCCGCCCAGACGGTGCCCTGCGAGCCGTCCTGCCACACCACCAAGGCCGCCGCCACGAGGCCAAGCAGGCCCGCGCCCACCGCCATCTGCAGGCGACTGCCCCGGGACCGACCCGGCCCCCAGGCGAGGTCCAGCCCGATCACGAGCAGCGCCGTCGCCGTCAGCAGGGCCTCCGGCAGGAGCGCGCGGAACAGGAGTGCGTAATCGGTGCTCATGGGACGGCCCTCGAAGCGGCGAAATGGAAGGCCGGTGACTGCAGCGCCGGCATGATCCAGTCGAGCAGGAGATCCGGCTTCAGCCCGATCAGGATCGTGGCCGCGAGCAGGAGCAACGCGCCCAGTCTTTCCGGCAGGGTCAGCCGCGTCGGAACCACGGCCTGATCCGGGGTTTCAGCCGCGGTCGCCGGCACCGCGCTGAACCGGCCGAAGAAGGCGCGCTGGATGACGCGGAGCGTGAATGCGCCGGCCACGAGCACGCCGCCCGCCGCACCCACCGCCCAGAGCGGGTGGAAGGCCCATGCTCCGGTCAGGATCTTGAGCTCCGCCGGGAAGCCGCTGAAGCCGGGCAGGCCCATCGATGCGAGGCCGGCCAGCACGAAGACCGCCGCCGCCCCGGGCAGGCGGCGGTGCATCGGCAACGCCTCCAGTTCCACGAGGTCGCGGGTGTGCTCCCGCTCGTAGACCATGCGGCCGACGACCGCGAACAACAGGCCGGCGATCACGCCGTGGGAAAACATCTGCAGCGTCGCCCCGCCCAGCGCCTCCACCTCACCCGTCGCGAGGCCGAGCATGACGAACCCCATGTGGCTCACGCTGGAGTAGCCAATGACGAACTTGAAGTCACGCTGCACCAGCGCGACGAGCCCAGCGTAAACAATCCCGGCGACGGCGAGCCAGCCGATCACCATCTGCCACGCAGCGAAGCCCACCGGATAGAACGGCAGCGCGATCCGCAGGCAGCCGTACGCCCCCAGTTTCATCACCACGCCGGCCAGCAGCATCGAGGCCGCCGTGGGCGCGGCGACGTGACCCGTGGGCGCCCAGGTGTGCAGCGGAAACAGGCCCGCCAGCGTCGCGAAACCGAAGAACACCAGTCCGAACGCCGCGACGTTCTCGCCGTACGACATCCGGGCCGCCGCCTCCGTGAGCGCGCCGAAGGAGAAACCCTCCGCTCCACCCGCGCCATAAGTCCATACGAGGCCCGCCAGCACCAGCGCGCTCCCGGCAAACGAGTAAAGCACAAGCTTCATCGCCCCGTACTCGCGCCGGGTCGAGCCCCAGCCGGCCACGAGGAAGTACTTCGGCACGATCGCGATCTCGTAGAAAACAAAGAGGAGGAAGACATCCGCGCTCAGGAACACGCCGTAGACGCCCGCCACCAGCGTGAGGTACAGCGCAAAGAACTCCCCCACCCGCTCCGCCACCGTCCACGAGAAGAGCACGCCCGCCGTCGCGGCGATGGCGGTCAAAACCACGAGGCTCAGGCTGATGCCATCCACCGCGAGGTGGTAGCGGATGCCCAGCTGCGCGATCCAAGGCACGTCGACGAGCGTCACCAACTCGCTCGAGGGCGTGAACCGCGCCGCCGCCACGCCCGCCGCGAGCAGGCCGAAGAGCGCGGTGACCATCGCCACCGCACGGGCGGCCGCGGCGGACCGCGCCCCGGCCGCAAGGGCAAGGACGGCGCCGGCGAGGGTCGCCACCGGAATCCAGGGGAGCAGGCTCATGGCAAGGTCAGGGTGGCGGCCCACGCGGTGGCGAGCGGGTTGACCAGTCCGGCGAGGAGCTGCGGCGCCACGCCGAGGAGAATCATCAGGAACACCAGCGGTCCGAGCACGCGCCACTCCGCCGCATCAAGGTCGGCGAATGTCCCGGTCACCGCCCCGGACCGCGGGCCATGGAAGACCCGTTGCCAGAAGCCGAGCAGGAAGATCGCGGTCACGAGCAGCGCCACCGTGGCGAGCGCCGCGACCAACGGCTGGAGGGCGAAGACGCCCCGGAAGATGAGGAATTCCCCAACGAAGCCATTCAGCCCCGGAAGACCCAGTGAGGAGAACAACGCCACGCCCGCAAGGAGGGCGAACCGGGGCGCGGCCGCCCGCACGCCGCCGAAGCGGTCAAGGTCCGAGGTCCCGCCGGAGCGGTGCTCCAGCACCCCCGCAACGAAGAAGAGCGCCGCCGCAGAGAGGCCGTGGTTGAATGCTTGGATCAGGGCACCCGCCAGCGCGGACTCGACCGCCACGCCGTCCGCCCGCCCCGCGCCCGCGACCGCAAAGAGGGCGAGCAGGCAGTAGCTCACGTGGTTCAGCGACGAATACGCCAGCATCCGGCGGAGACTGCCGGAGCGCAGCGCCGCCAGCGCGCCAAGCAGCACGCCCGCCAGCGCCAGCACGAGGAGGGGCGCCGCATGCGCCCGCAGTTCCGCCGGGAAGATCGGCCACAGGATCCGGAAGAACCCATAGACGCCCATCTTGGACATCACGCCGGTGAGGAACATCGAGACCCCCACCGGAGCCTCCGCGTAGGTCGCCGGCATCCACGAGTGGAACGGGAAGAGCGGGGCCTTGACGCCGAGGCCGACGAGGACGCCCAGGAAGGCGAGCGCGGGGGCAAGGGTGCCGAGGCCGCCCAGCTTTCCCGCCAGTTCACCCGTCGCACGGAGCTGCGCGAGGTCCGCGAAGTTCATCGTCCCGGTCGCCGCGTACAGCGCCGCGAAGGCCAGGAGCAGGCCCGCGCTGCCGGCCAGCGTGAAGACCACGAAGCGGTAGGCGGCCGCCCCGCCGTTCGCACCACCCCAGCCGCGAATGAGGAAGAACGCCGGCACAAGGCTCAACTCCCAGCAGATGAACCAGGGAAAGAAATCGAGCGCGACGAACACGCCGAGCGCGCTGCCCTGCAGGAGAAGGAACCACGCCGCCGCCGCCCGCACCTTTGCCGCCCGCCGCAGGGTCGTCGCCAGCGCCAGTGGACCGAGCACACCCGTCAGCAGGACAAAGAGGAGCCCCATACCGTCGAGTCCGAGGTGGTAATCAATCCCGAGGCTGCGGATCCACGGTACGCGTGTCTCCACGAACAGGCCCGGCACCGCCGGATCGAAGCGCGCCAGCAGGAGCGCGCCGAAAACAAGGGTCGAGAGGCTGGCCAGCGCCGCCAGCGCGCGCACGGCGCGCGCCGGCAGCGCGCCCCCGGTCGCGAGCAGCAGCGCCCCGAGCCAGGGAACCGCGACCAGGGCAGTGAGGAGCGATGCGGCAGTCATCGGATCCCTCCCCAGACCAGCAGGAGGGCGAGAACCGCGAGGCCCACCACCACCGCCCGCAGGTAACCCTGCACCTCGCCGGTCTGCGCCCGCGAGTAGCGCTGCGCGGCGTCCCGCAACCCGTCGCTCGCCCGATCAAAGCCAGTATTGAGTCCGTCCTCGTCGATGGCCCGGTTCACCTCGCCGGTCGTCTCCGCGACGCGCCCGGTCAGGCTCACCAAGCCCCCCCACACCCATCGTTCCAGCCAAGCCGCCAGCGCCGCGGCGCCGCGCAGCAGGCGGCCGACGGTCGCGGCGTAGAACTCGTCGATCCAGAGCCGCGCCACGAGCGCCGCGAACACACCGGGAAACCGCCGGGCCAGCGGGTCCGGCGCACGGTCGTCCGCCCGCGGGGAATGGGCATACATCCAACCGCCGGCCGCAATGCCGGCTCCCACCAAGACCGTGGACAGAATCATCAAACCAAGGCCCTCGCCAAGGCCATGCGCCGCCACCGGGGCTCCGGTGAGTTGCGACTGGAGCCATGGCCAGGCAGGCGTTCCGATCCAACCGGCCGCCACCGAGGCCACCGCCAACACCGCCAACGAGAGCGTCATCGCCCGCGGCGACTCATGGGCATGCGCCGCCCCGTCGCCGCGCGCCCGGCCCAGGAAGGTCTCACTCACCAGCCGCGTCATGTAGAACGCCGTCAGCACCACGCCGGCAAGACCAGCGAGGAATGGAAGATGCGACACCGGCCAGAGCTCCGCGGCGTGCAGCACCGCCTCCTTGCTCCAGAAGCCCGAGAACACCAGCGGCAAGCCAATCAGCGCGCCTGTGCCGAGGAGGAAGGTGACGTAGGTGAACCGCATGCGCGTGGCCAGACCGCCGAGGCGGCGGGCGTCCTGCTCATGGTGCGCCGCGTGGATCACCGATCCGGACCCAAGGAAGAGCAGCGCCTTGAAGCAGGCATGGGTGATGAGGTGAAACACGGCCGCCTCCCACGCACCCACTCCAACCGCCAGCATCATGTAGCCAAGTTGGGACACCGTCGAATACGCCAGCACGCGCTTGATGTCCGTCTGCGCCACCGCCAGCAGTGCCCCGAGCAGCGCCGTGACCGAACCGATCACCGCCACCGCGGTCAGCGCATGCACCGGCACGCCACCGAGACCCTGGTCCGCCGCCATCAGCGGGAAGACCCGCGCCACGAGGAAGACACCCGCCGCCACCATCGTCGCCGCATGGATCAGCGCCGAGACCGGCGTCGGTCCCTCCATCGCATCCGGCAACCATACGTGGAGCGGGAACTGGCCGGACTTGCCGACAGCGCCGGCAAAGAGCAGCAGGCCGATGCCGGTCGCCGCCGTCCACCCGCCCGGCAGCGTCGTCGCCGCCAACCGTTCCAGCGCTCCGCCTTCGAGCACGCCCGCGCCGCCATCGTAGAACAGCGAACTGCCGGTGGCGTGAAACAGCCAAAGCAGCCCGAGCAGGAAGCCGAGGTCGCCGAGACGCGTCGTGATGAAGGCCTTCTTCGCCGCCGCCGCCGCCGCGGGTCGCTCAAACCAGAAGCCGATCAGCAGGTAGGACGCGAGGCCGACTAATTCCCAGCAGACGAGCAGGAGGAGCAGGCTGTTCGCGACCAGCAGCCCCAGCATCGCGGCGACGAAGAGGCTGAGGCAGGTGAAGAAGCGCCCGAGCCGCGGATCATCGCGGAGGTAGGCCGTGCTGAAGATGAACACGAGCACGCTCACGCCGCAGACGAGCACGCTCATCAGCGCGCCGAGCGGGTCGAGCAGCCAGCCGAGCCGCACCGCCGTCGAGCCCGCCCAGAACCAGGTGAAGTTGGCCGTGAGCTTGGCCGCGGGCGCAGCCAGCGCGCCGGCCAGGGCGGCAAGGGAGAGGAGAAACGAACCGATGATCGCCCCGAGCGCGAGCGCCACGGGCAGCCTACGCGCGGTCCGCGGCGCCGCGGCGCCGACCGCCGCCGCGAGCAGCGGCAGCGCCGGGATGAGCCAGAGGTGGGAGGCGTGAAGCATGGTCGTCAGCCCTTGAGTCGGTTGGCGTCAGCAATCCGAATGCTGCGCAGGTGCCGGTGGACGGCGATGACCAGCGCCATGCCGACGGCCGCCTCGGCGGCGGCGACCGCAATCGAGAACAGCACGAAGACCAGCCCCGCCTCGCCCCCGCCCGGGCCGAAGCGCCAGAAGGCGAGGAAATTCAGGTTCGCGGCGTTGAGCATGAGCTCGACCCCGAGCAGCACGAGGATCGCGTTGCCGCGGATCAGCACCGCCACCAGCCCCGTGCAGAACAGGGCCGCCGACAGGGCGAGGCAGAGATGGAGCGGACTCATGCGTCAGCTCCCTCCGCCGGCCGGCGCGGCGCAGCCAGCAGCAAGCCGCCGATCAGGGCCACGGTCAGGATCAGCCCGACAAGAAGCACCGCCACGAGGTAGGGACCGGCGAGGAGTTCGCCGAGGCGGCGGAGCGGGATGGGCGCGGTGGGCTCCATCGACGGCAGCCGCGACCAGAAGAGCGAGGAGGCGAGCATGGACGCGACCAGCGACACCGCGGCGAGTCCGCCCACCGCGCGGGCGGCGGACGGCGGCGGGAGCAGGTCCGTCCGGCCGGGCCGCGTGAGGAGCACGGCGAAGAGAGCCACCATCGACACCCCGCCGACGTAGACGAGGGCCTGCGCGAACGCGACGAACTCCGCACCCAAAGCCAGGTAGAACGCGGCGAGCCCCAGCCACGCGAGCACGAAGAGCAGCGCGCTGTGGATCAGGTTGCGCACAAGCACCGCCGCGACCGCGGGCGCGAGGCAGATCAGGGCGAGAACGGCGAGGAGCGTCGTCATGACGGAGCGTAGCGGTAGGTCCGCGGGCCGTAGCCCGCCGCGAGGGAGCGGGCCAGCGCGACGAACGGCACGACGACGAGCAGCGCCGAGACCAGCCAGCGCACGGCGGCCGCCGGCCCGGACCAGTCCGCCGTCGCCGCCCAGAAGCCGCCGTTGAGGAGGTTCACCAGCGCGAGCGGCACGAGGAACTTCCAAGAGAGACGCGTGAGCTGGTCGATGCGCAGGCGCGGGAAGGTCGCACGGATCCAGATGAAGCCGAGCAGCAGGAGCAGCAGCTTCACTCCGAACCACGCGTAGCTCGGCACGAACTCCAGCAGCCCGAGGGGAGCCTGCCAGCCGCCGAGGAAGAGCGTGACCGCCATGGCGCTGAGCGCCGCCATCCCGAGGTACTCGGCCATGAAGAAGAGTGCGTACTTGAATCCCGAATACTCCGTGAGGTGCCCGGCGATCAGTTCGCTCTCCGCCTCGGGCAGGTCAAAGGGGGAGCGGTTTGACTCCGCCAGCGCGGCGATCATGAAGACGGCGAACGCCGAGAAGCCCCACGGGGTCAGGGCATGCCAGTGCGGCCAGATCCCGGCAGCCCAGCCGCCCTGCGCGGCGACGATGCCCGTGGTCGAGAGCGAACCGGCCACCACGACGACGGGGACCACGGAGAGGAGCAGCGGAACCTCGTAGCTGATCAGCTGCGCGAGGGCGCGCATCGCCGCGAGGAGGGAGTATTTGTTGCGGCTCGCCCAGCCAGCCATGAAGATCGAAAGCTCGGTCGCCGCGCCGGCCGCGAAAAAGTAAAGCACGGCAGCCTCCAGTTCGACCGCGACGAGGTTCCGGCCAAAGGGGATCACGGCGAGGCCGAGAAGGGACAGGGCCACGAGGACGACCGGAGCGAGGAAGTGCAGCACCCGATCCGCCGCACGCGGCACGATGTCCTCCTTGGTCAGCGCCTTGATCGCGTCCGCGAACGGCTGGAGCAGGCCGAACGGCCCGGTGCGGTTCGGCCCGGGCCGATTCTGCATCCGCCCGAGGAGCTTGCGCTCCGCGAGGGTCATGTAGGCGAAGAGCAGCCCGAAGACGCCCAGGATCACGGCGATCGACAGCAGCGCCGAGACCCACGGCCGCAGCGCGTCCGGCAGCCAGCCCGTCAGCGCGTCACGCAGGAGCAGCGGCGCGCGTTCGAGCCAGGCATCAGCCGGCGAAGCAGGGGCGACGGCGAGGATCATGGGGACGAAGGAGGAGGCGCCGGCGGCGGGACCGCCGCCGTCGGCGCGGGAGCGGTCCGGGTCGGGCTCATCGCGGCGGATGCCGGCGCCGCGGCCTTCGGAGCGGCCTTGGCGGCGGCGGCGAGGCGGGCCTTCTCCTCAGCGGCCCGGCGCTCGGCGGCGAGCCGTGCGTCAACCTCCGCGGCCTCGGTCGGATGGATCTGGTGATAGTAGGCGTTCGGCTTCGCGAGTTGCTCGCGGTTCAGCAGCAGGCCGCCGAAGCGGTCCGTCGCCGCGATCGCGAATTCCTGGTCCATCTTGATCGCGTCGAACGGGCAGACCTCCACGCAGATCTGGCAACTCATGCAGACCGCCGTATCGATCGCGAACACGGCCGGGTAGATCTGCGGCTTGCCGGTGGCATCCGGCTTCTTGTCCTTGCTCTTCTCGATGTAGATGCACTGCGGCGGACACTCCTTCTCGCAGATCTGGCAGGCGACGCAGCGCAGCGTGCCCATCGGGTCATCGGCGGTTTCCGAGACGAGGAAGGGAAAGTTGCGGTAGGCCTCGGGCAGCTTCGGCGGCACCTCGGGGTATTCCTGGGTGACGTAGCGCGCGGGGTCGTGGTAGCTCCCGACGAGGTTCTTCGCCGTGACCGCGAGTCCCTGGAGGAGTCCTTTTCCGAGCATGGGGGCGAAGGGGTTGAGGGTCAGCGGTCGACCTCGCCGAGCACGATGTCGATGCTCCCGAGGATGATCACCGCGTCGGCCACGGTGTGCCCGAGGCAGAGATCCTCGAGGACGGTGAGGTTGACGAACGAGGGGGCGCGGACGCGGTAGCGCGTGGGATTGCCGGTGCCGTCGCTGACGAGGAAGAAGCCGATCTCGCCCTTGGGCCCCTCGATGCGGCCGTAGGCCTCGCCGGCCTTCGGGCGCAGCCCGCGCTGCTTGGCCTTGGGATCGAGGATCGGACCGCCGGGCAGATCCCGCAGCGCCTGATCCAGGATCGCGATCGATTCCCGCATCTCGAGCATGCGCACCATGTAGCGGTCGTACACGTCGCCGTCGCGCCCGATCGGCACGCGGAAGTTGAAACGCGGATACACGCCGTAGCCGTCGACCTTGCGCAAGTCGTGCCCCACCCCGCTGGCGCGGAGCATGGGGCCGGTGATGCCGGCGTTGACCGCGAGCGCGGCGGGAAGCCGCCCGACTCCCTGCGTGCGGGCCATGACGATCTCGTTCCCGGAGAGCAGGGCCTCGAATTCATCGAGGAAAGCGCCGTAGCCGTCGACCAAACGGCGGGTGGCGGCGAGCCACTCGGCGGAGGGATCCACGCGGCAGCCGCCGAAGCGCTGGACGTTGCACATCATCCGCGAGCCGCTCAGCGATTCGAAGAGGTCGAGGATCTTCTCGCGCTCGCGGAACGCGTACATCAGCGGCGTGCCGCTGCAGCCGCAGTCCTGCATCAGGAAGCCGGCCAGACAGGTGTGATTGAGGAGGCGGCTGAGTTCGGCGAGGACCACGCGCACGTACTCGGCGCGCTCGGTCACGGGGATGCCCGCGAGCTTCTCGACCGCGAGGGCGTAGGCCCAGTTGTTCGTCATCGAGTTCAGGTAATCCAGCCGGTCGGTGTACGGCATGGAACCGAGGTAACTCGTCGCCTCGCCCAGTTTCTCGTGGTTGCGGTGCAGGTAGCCGAAGACCGGCTTGAGCCGCACAATCCGCTCGCCGTCGAGGACCACGTCCATGCGGAACACGCCGTGCGTGGACGGATGGTGGGGGCCGAGCGAAACTTCCAGCAGGTCGCCGGCGCCCTCCGTGGGCGCGAAGGCGGGGGTGCGCAGGCCGAGGGCGTCACCCTCGATCTTGCGCACGCGGGCGAGGCCGGTGGCGGCAGGATCGGGGAGCATCATGGCGAGGGCTGGACCGCTCCCGGGGCGGCGGCGGACGGGTAGTGGCGGCGGGCCTTGGCGAGGACGTCGCCGTGGGGCGTCGGCTCCCACTCGTAGTCGTCGGGCTCGACGTAGTCCTTGCGCATCGGGTGTCCGACGAACGCGTCCCACATCAGGATCCGCCGCAGGTCGGGATGCCCCTCGAAGACCACGCCGAAGAGATCGAAGACCTCCCGCTCCTGGAATTCGCAGCTGCGCCAGACCGGGGTCAGCGACGGCAGCGTCACCGCGTCGGTGCGGTTGCCGGTGCGGGCGCGGAGGATCACCGGGCCCTGGCGGCGGGCGACGGAGTAGAGATGGTAGACGACCTCAAGATGGCCCGGCTGGAGGCGCGTCTGCTTGCGCTCGGTGACGACCGGCGGGCCGCCCGGGGCGCCGGGCTGCGATTCCTTGACCGTCTCGACCACCTCGCGGTCGGGGACGTCGAGCCCGGTGACGTTGGAACACTGGTCGAGCGCGAGTTCCGCGTCATCGCGAAGGAAGCAGGCGACCTCGCGGAGGGCGGCGGGACCGATGCGAAAGGAGACCTGCGCGCTGGGTGAGCCGTTGGGCACGAGCTCGATGGACGCCCCGGGAAAGCGGGCGAGCAGGCGATCGCGCAGGGCTTCGGGGGTTTCCATGCTCGTCGGCGGGCGGTTCAGGCCTTGTCCGGTCGCACAAGGGTCGGCGGCTTCCAGACGTCGGGTGAGAACGGCGGCTCGATGTCGGTCGCGCCCAGTTCGGGCACGGTGGCATCGCACGGCAGGTCGGAGCGCAGGTGCCGCGGGGCGTCGGGACCGCGGAGCGGTTGCTGGCGGATTTTCTCCTGCAACTCGACGAGCCCGTGGAGCAGCGCCTCGGGGCGCGGCGGGCAACCCGGGATGTAGATGTCGACCGGGATGTAGCGATCGATGCCCTTGAGGACGTTGTAGCCCTGCTTGAACGGGCCGCCGGAGATCGCGCACGCGCCCATTGCGATGCAGTACTTCGGCTCGGGCATTTGGTTCCAGAGCCGGACCACGTGGGGCGCCATCTTCTTGGTGACGGTGCCCGAGACGATGATGAGGTCGGCCTGGCGCGGCGAAGGGCGGAAGACCTCGGAGCCGAATCGGGCGATGTCGAACTTGGCCATCGACGCGGCGATCATCTCGATGGCGCAGCAGGCGAGACCGAAGTTGAGCGGCCAGACGGAGTGGCTGCGGCCCCAGTTGTAGAGTTCCTGCACGCTGGTGAGCAGGATGCCGTGGCGACGCAATTCATCGCGCTCCTCCGCGGAGATCGGACCGGGGACGGAGGCAGCGGTGGGGGCGTCGCTCATGTCAGGTCCATTCGAGGTGCCCGCGGTGCCAGGCCCACACGAGGCCCTCGGCGAGCAGGAAGAGGAAGACGAGGATCCCGACCCATGCTCCAACCGGCAGGCCGGTGAAGGCGACGGCGAGCGGAAGCAGAAAGAGGAGTTCGACGTCGAAGATCAGGAACACGATCGCGTAGAGGTAATAGTGCGCCTTGAACTGGATCCACGCATCGCCGCGCGGCGCGACGCCGCACTCGTAGGGATCCTGTTTCGAAACGCTCGGCTTGGGCGGCTGGAAAAACCGGAACCACAACTGCGCCACGGCAAGCAGCGCGAGGGGGAAAGCGATCGCGACCAACACGAACAGGGCGAGAAACGCGTAGGGGTGGAGGTCCACGGCAGGAAGGCCGCCAGCTTTGGAGGAAGCGGCAACGGATCAATCTCCAACCACTTCCATTCCTTGGCGTAGAACGCGCACTAATTGTCAGAAGCACGTCACGATCAGCCCGCGGCATGGTCGGCCCGGGACCTGCGGGGGGGGGGGGGGAAGCCCCAGACCGGCCGAGGGGTCCCGCCGTAGCCTCCGGGGGACCCGCCCAATTCCCCGGATGATCCTGATCGGGAGCCGGCCAAAGCGCACCTGCGCGCCCGGCCGGGGTCTGCGGCCCCGCGCAAACGTCCGGGACCGCCGCCGCCACCCCGCCGGGGCTTGGCGTGGGAGTTCCCTGACGAAACCACCGCGAGACCTCCGGCCAGCAGCCTTTGAGGGGACCTTCGCGCTCCTTACGCACCCGATGCCGGCGCATAGAGATCGACTCCCTCGGACGACCCCCTTTGCTTTCAGCTCGCAAAGCATGAAGTCACCTCGGAAAGGACCGCCCGCCCCCCCCCCCCGGGCGGAGCCGACGACAGGCTCGCAGGCGGAACCCGGCCTCTGGCAGCGGCATCCCGGTGCGCTTTTCGCGGTCGCCTTCGGTCTGGTGTTTGCCGCCGTGGGCGGTTCGCTGCTTGGGTTCGCTTTGCCGGGCGCCCGCGTTGACCTCATGGAGGCGCGCAAGATGGCGGCGGTCACGCCCGCGTCGCTGAGCGTGCTCGGTGTGGGCACGCGGGTGTTGCTGGAAGCCCGGATCGCGGACGACTCCCCGCTAGCATTCCGGGACTTCGTCGCCTTTGAACGCCGGGAGTTCGACGGCTGGCGCGACGATGGCGGGCGCCGGCGCGAGGTATGGAAGCTCAGGGAGACGGTGGCGCCGCCGCTTCTCCTGCGATCGACGGTGGGCACGCGGGACGGCTCGGCCAAGGTGCTGAACTCCGGGTATGAAATCGATTCGCCACCCCGGACTTGGCGCAGCACCAAGGATCTCGTTTCGACCACCTTCGGAGAGCGCACGCAGCGTTACAACGGCTTCGGACCGGGTGATGCCGTGGTGGTGGATGCGGTCATGGTCGGAGCGCGCTCCGGGGAACTCACGGCGCGGCGGGTGTACGGCGGAACGCGGGAGGAGCACCTTGCCGACCTGTCGGAGCAAGGCGTAGTAATCCAGATCCTTGGCCTCATCTTTCTTGGGGTGGGCCTGCTGATCGCCTTCGGAGGCGGGGTGGCGATCGCGCGTCGGTCCCGACCAGCGACCTCCACACAGCCCTAAGGCACGGCGGCGGTAGGCCCCACGCGGACAACGCGGGCAAGACGACCCGCCGGCCCACCCACCACCCTCAGGGCGCGGGCCTCACCCGGACGACTCCTCGTAGAGCCGGAACAACCCGCTGTGGTCGAGGTCGCCGCAGCCCTTCTCGTGCACGAAACGCTCCCATTGCTGCAGGGAATTCCGGAGCGTGGGCGAATCCAGCCCGACCGACTTCGCGAGCTCGCACATGAGGCGCACGTCCTTGAGTTGGAGTTCGGCGCGCCCCCCCGGCGTAAAGTTGCGCTTCACCATGCGGTCCCCGTGCAGATCAAGGATCCGGCTCTCCGCGAATCCCCCGAGCAGCGCCCGGCGCACCAACGCCGGGTCCACCCCGGACAGCTCGGCGAGCCGCAGCGCCTGCGCCACGGCGTCGATGGTCTGGGCCACGATGAGCTGGTTCGCGAGCTTGGTGACCTGCCCGCTGCCGCTGGCGCCGAGATGCGTGACCTTCGATCCGCAGGCCTGCAGGACGGGCAGGGCGCGCCGTACGTCGGCCTCGCTGCCGCCCACCATGATCGTGAGCGTCGCGGCCTCCGCGCCGACCTGGCCGCCGGAAACCGGCGCGTCGACCCAGTTGACCCGCGTCGCCCACGCCTTGGTCTCGGCAACTCCGGTCGTGCCGAAATCGATGATCAGCGCCTCCGGGTGCAGACCCTCGATGAGCCCGCCCGGACCGAACACGACCTCGCCCACGACCGCCGTCGTCGTCAGGTTGATGCAGATCGTCCCCGCGCCCACCTCGCGGGCGAGTTCGGGCAGCGACGCGGCACGCCGCATCCCGAGTTGCACGGCGGCCTCCACCGGCGCGGCGCTGCGGTTCCAGACGGTGACCTCGGCGCCGGCTTCGTGAAGGTGGCGCGCATTGGCCCGACCCATGTTGCCGAGACCGACGAATCCGATCTTGTGCCCGGAGAGCGGTTTGTCCATGCGGGGGAACTGACCCCGGCCCGTGGCCGAAGGCAAATCTCTTCCCGGTCTCCCGCATGAAAATCCTCATCACTGGCGGCGGCGGCTTCCTCGGTTCCCAACTCGCCCACCGCCTCCTTGGACACGGCTCCCTCGGCGGCGATCCCATCACCGAGATGGTGCTGCTCGACGCCTTCTTCCGCGACGCGCCGTCCGACCCGCGGGTGCGGCATGTCGCCGGTGACATCGGCGACCGCGACGTCGTCCGCGCCGCCACCGGGGATGCGTGCGACGCGATTTTCCATCTCGCCTCCATGGTGAGCGGCGAGTGTGAGGCCCGCTTCGACGATGCGCTGCGGGTGAACCTCGACGGCGGTCGCCATGTTTTCGAGGCGGCCCGCGCGACCGGCGGCCGGCCGCGCATCATCTTCGCCAGCAGCGTGGCCTGCTACGGGGGGCTGGACATGACCCAGCCCATGTCGGACTTCACGAAACAACTGCCGCAGACCACCTACGGCATGACCAAGGCCATCTGCGAGTTGCTGCTCAACGACTACACCCGCAAGGGATGGATCGACGGCCGCACCGTGCGACTGCCGACCGTGATTGTCCGGCCCGGCAAGCCCAACGCGGCGGCGTCCAGCTGGGCCAGCGGCATGTTCCGCGAGCCCCTCAACGGCGAACCGTGCCTGCTGCCGATCCGCCGGGACCAGGCGCACCCGATGACCGGCTATCGCACGGTCATCGAGTCGTTCATCGCGCTCGCGGAAGCGGACGAAGCGCAACTGGGCCGGGACCGGGCCTACGTCCTGCCCGCGCACCGCGTCACCCCGGAACTCGCCGCCGAGGTGATCAAGGAGGTCGCGGCGGAACGCGGCCTCACGCTCGGTCCGATCGTCGATGCCTTCGATGCGCGCATTCAGGGGATCGTGGACCAATGGCCGCAGCACGTTGATGGAGAGCGGGCGGTGGCGATCGGCGCGCCCCGCCCCCCGCCGCTGAAGGTGATCGTCGAGCAGTACGTCGACGATTTCCTCGGGCGCTGACAGCGGCGGGCCGCGGCCCGGCCCGCCCGGACCCCTTGCCGGCGCGGCAGTAGTCCGACGGGAGAACAGCGCGCGTCCGGACCTGCGGCGTCGGCGGATCAGTGCGCCGTGCCGCGTTCGTCCTCGGGCAGGGGCTGGTCCTTCGTCTCGGGTGCGAAGGGCAGGACGAGCAGGCCGAGCAGGAAGATCGCGCACATCGTGAGCGCGGCGGGCCGCATCGGCTCGGCATATCCGGCGTAGACTTCCGTCTTGAGCAACCCGATCAACGGCACCCCGGCGGCGGCCAGGAAGCGGCCCACGTTGTAGCAGAACGATGTCCCCGTGCTGCGCAGGTGCGTCGGGAAGAGTTCGGGGAGGTAGATCGCGTACACCGCGAAGACGGAGAGTTGGAAGAAACCCATGATCGGGATCAGCCAGAACGTCTGGCTCGCATCGCGGTAGAACTGGAACGCGCAGGCGGTCGCGATCATCGCGGTCGTGAAGGCGAGCGCGAAGGCACGCCGGCGCCCAAGGCGCCCGGCCACCCAACTCGCCGCGAGCATCCCGAAGAACGCACCGATCTGCAGCGTGAGCAGTCCCCAACTCGCCCACTTGTCCACCAGCGGACCGATCTGCGCCCGCGTCATGCCCTCAGCGAGATACGTCTGGGTGAGGACCGTGCGCACCAGTTCCGGCGTGAAGAAACCGATGCCCCAAAGTCCGATCACGCCGGAGCAGACCAGCAGCATGCCGATAATTGCATTGCGCCGCCAGCGCGCGTCGCGGAACAACTCCACATAGGTGAAGGCACTGTGGCGATCGAGCTCACCCGAGTCCTTCATGCGCTGCCAGCGCTCCGGCTCCTTCATCCGGGCCCGGATGATGAGGGCGAGAAAAGCCGGAATCGCTCCGATCACGAACATCCAGCGCCACGAGTTGCCGAGAGAAATGACGCCAGCCGTCTCAAGGCTGGCCATGCCCATGCCGATGAGCGCGGCCGAAATGTTGCCAATCGCCGAGAGCGCCTGAAGGGCCCCGAGGGCGCCGGAGCGCGAACGGGCCGGCATGACCTCCGCCAGAAGGGCGACGCCGACCGCGAATTCGCCGCCGACACCGAGGCCGGTGATGAAGCGGTAGAAGGCGAAGTCCCAGAACGAGGTCGAGAGCGCACTGAGTCCCGTGCACAGCGAGTAGATCAGGATCGTCAGCATCATGGTCTTCGCCCGGCCAATGCGGTCGCCCAAGGCGCCGAAGACGAGTCCGCCCGTCGCCCAGCCAGCGAGGAACACCGAAGTGGCGTAGCCACCCCAGAGCACCGGGTCACTTCCTTCCGGGAGCAGCGCCTTCATCGCCGGCATGCGCGAGAGCGTGAAGAGTTGCTGGTCGAGACAGTCGAACATCCAGCCGAGCGCGGCGACCGCGAAGACGAACCAGTGGTATCGGGTGAGACCGTGCCACCAGCGGTTGGGACTGGAGGCGGTGGGCGAGTGCGGGAGCGGCATGGGAGTTCGCCCAGTGGGCGACGTCGCCAGACCGAAGGCAAGCGGAAGCTGACCGCCGGAACTCACGCTCCAGAAGGCAGTAAGGGAACGGGGCTACGCCGTCACGCGCCGGAGCACCTCAGCCTGCTTGCGCTCGCGCTCCGCCTCGCACTCCGGCGAGCCCCGGCCCAATTCGCGGCACAAGGTGGGTCGGCGGTCATAGATCGAGCAGTGAAAGCGCACCGCACCCGAGCCGGGATCATGGCTCCACGCGAGGGCCGCGCAGTGGCCTGCTTCCATCCGCAGGTACGCCCGATTTGCCTCGAACCACGCCCAGCGTTCGGCCTCGGGACCGAGCAGGGACCAGTCATCGCCGAGCAGGCGTACATAGGTCGGCGAGTCAGAGAAGCAGCAGGCGCCGCAGGCGCGGCAATCGGCCGGGGTACTCATCGACCGCGGCTCCCGCGCCCCGCCTACCGCCGGACCCGGCGCAGGATCTGCTCGTGCCCGTGGATGTACTCGTAGCGCGCGTCGAGCTCCGCGAGCTCCGCGTCCGGGACCTCCCGGGCGAGCGCCGGGTACTTCTGGTTGGCCTTGGCGAGCGCGGCGCGGAGGTCCTTGGTGATGTGCCGCCAGCGGAGGACCTCGCGGTCGTAGGCCTGCTGCGCGGCCGAACGCCGACCGATGATTCGGGCGGCGGTTTCAATGTACTTCTTCAGAGCATCCATCGTGGGGGGAAGGAGGTGGTGACCCGACCGAATCAGAGCCGCGCCGCGGAATCAATCCAGGCCTGCAGGTATCCAGCGGGTTCCGGGCCCAATGCGCCCGGGACCGCGCCGCGTCCGGCCCATTCGCGGCGCGCGACGTTACCGCCGCGCGGCCAACGGACCGTCAGGGGGCGACCCCGAGCCGATCGCCCATCCGGGCGTAGGTCTCGCGGCACTGGCCCGACTGTTCCATCAAATCGGCGTCGAAGCGGATCCGCCCACGCGCAAAGACGGTGATGACGCAGGATCCACCAAACTTGAAAAGTCCCTTCTCCTCGCCCTTGGCGACGGGACGACCCGGCGGGTAGACCTCGACGATGCTTCCCACATTGGTGGCGCCAACCGCCAGCATCGCCACCCGGCCGAAGTCCGGGGAGTCGACCAAGGTGATGCGCCGCTTGTTCAGGGTCAGGTAGCGGATGTTCCGGCGCAGCGCGATGGGGCTGACGGAGTAGAGTGAACCGCGGATCAACCGACCATCGTCCGGGGTGCCCGCGACCGGAAAGTGGAAACGGTGGTAGTCCACCGGGCACAGCCGGGAGATGAGCATCGAGCCACCGGCGAATTCCTCCGCCAGTTCCGGGCCGCCGAGCAGTTCCTCGAGGGAGAAGGTGGCACCCTTGACGTAGAAGCCCGGGGCGGTCGAGACGTCCGCGAAGGCAAGGTGACGTCCATCGGCCGGGAACACGGCCAGCCGCGGGTTTTCGGGCTCGGCGATTGGGCGGGCCGACGGCTTGAGGGCGCGGGTGAAGAACTCGTTGAACGTACGGTACTCGAAGGCCGACTTGGCGAACTCCTCGACGTCGAGGTTGTAGTCGACGATGAAGGGAAAGACCCGCTGGGCGCTCGCGCGCCAGTTCATTCGCCAGCCGAAGTAATGGGAGAACAAGGCGCGCCGGGCGATCAGCCAGGTCGTCGCCCGACCGAGGGGATTCTCGTAAGCCCAGCGGAGCCACGCCTCGCCGTAGACAGCCTCGGTCTCGATCGTCTTGCGGTAGCGGTCGTAGAAGCGGATGGGCTCGGAGGACATGGACTAGAAGAACTTCTTGGCCTTCTCAAACCAGCTCTTGGACGTCGGATTTTCCGCGTCCCCGCTGACCTGGGCGAATTGCTCGAGGATCCGCCGTTGCTCGGCGGTGAGGGATTGGGGCACCTCGACGTTGACCCGGACGAGCTGATCGCCCTGGTCGCCGCGGTTGCGGAGCGAAGGCATGCCCTTGCCGCGGAGCCGGAACGTGGTGCCGCTCTGGGTGCCGGCCGGCAGCTTGAGGGAGGCGCGACCGAAGAGCGTCGGCACCTCGATCGTGCCTCCGAGGGTGGCGAGCGTGAACTTGATCGGGATCTCGCAGAACAGGTCGTCGCCCTGGCGTTCGAAGAGCTCGTGGTCCCGAACCGAAAGAACGATGTAGAGGTCTCCTGACTCTCCACCGCCGACACCGGCCTCGCCGTTGCCGGCGGAGCGGAGCCGCGACCCGGTGTCGACGCCCGGCGGGATGCGGACATTGATCTTGGCGTTGCGCGGGAGACGTCCCTCGCCGCGGCACTGGGAGCAGGGCTTGTCGACCTTGGTGCCCGCGCCGCCGCAGGTCGGGCAGGTCTGGGTGAACGTAATGATGCCGCCACTACGACGGATCTGGCCGCTGCCCCGGCAGGTCGGGCAGGTGGTGCGCTTCGAGCCGGGCTCGGCGCCGTCGCCTTCGCACCGTTCGCAGACCATGTTCTTGCGGAACGTGATCTCCTTCTCCACGCCCTGCGCCGCCTCCTCGAGCGAGATCTCAAGGTCGTAGCGCAGGTCCGCGCCGTCGCGGCCAGCCTCACGCTGCCCGCCGCCCCCGAACATCTCGTCGAAGACCCCGCCGCCGCCACCGCCCCGTCCACCGAAGACTTCGCGGAAAATGTCGAAGGGATCGTGGAAGCCGCCCCCCGCGCCCGGGCCGCGGGGACCGCCGCCGGCTCCCCCACCCTCGAAGGCAGCCGGACCGAAGCGATCGTAGGCCGCCCGCTTCTCTGGGTCCTTCAGCACCTCATAGGCTTGGGAGATCTTCTTGAACATCTCCTCGGCCTCCTTGTTGCCGGGATTCTTGTCCGGGTGATACTGCACCGCCTTCTTGCGGTAGGCCTTCTTCAGGTCCTCCTCGGAGACGCCCTTCTCAACCCCGAGCAATTCGTAGTAGTCCTGCTTGGCCATGGAAGGATTCGGGTCAGCTCGCGCTCGCCGGGGCCTGCGGGCCCGACGAAAGGATCACGCTGGCGGGTCGAAGCACCCGGCCATGGAGGCTGTAACCGGTCCGGACCACCGTGGCGACAGCCCCTTCGGGCACGTCCGCGCTGGGTTGGACCGCGATCGACTCGTGAAGGTTCGGGTCGAAGGGCTGGGCCACCGGGTTGAGTTCCTTCAGGCCGTGCTGGCTGAGCGCCGCCTTGGCTTGAGTCAGGACCATGTCGACCCCGCCGATCAGCGACTTGAGGTCGGCGTTCGGCGCCTTGGCGGCTCCCACCGCCAGCGCCAAGCTGTCCAGAACCGGAATCAGGTCCTCGAGCACCCGCGCCGCCGCGAACTGGCGGAGCTCTTCCTTCTCCCGGATCGTGCGCTTGCGGGCATTCTCGAAGTCAGCCGCCACCCTCAGGTAGCGATCGTAGTGTTCCGCCGCCTCCTTGCGCGCTGCGGCAAGGTCAGCCTCCCACTTGGCCACGTCGCTGGCCGCGGAGGGAACGGTTGCGTCGCCCGCGGCCGGAGCACCCGGCGCGGCGGAGGATTCCGCCCCGGAGGCGGATGCGGAACCGGTGTGATCAGACGAATTCATAGGCAAACGACAAAACAACTACGGGTTCGGACTTTCTTCAAGCGCCGGAAAGCACGTCACGACACACCGCCGACAGGAACGCCGCCGGCGGGGGTTTCCGCCAGGCCCTCGTCGCGACCGAATTCCCGGACCCTGCGCCTTGCGCCACCGTCAGAAACGTCATGCCGCAAAGCGGTCGGTGATTAGCAGCACCGACGCGACCATGGCTCGAAATGTAAACTGAGCGCAATAGGGGGCGAGTGCGTTGTCCCCCCGCCGCAGGATCGAACTGGCCGAGGCGGAGTCCCCCTCCACGGCCACCTCACCCGCCACGACGCTGACGAGACGCGGCTCCTCGCCCGCCCTGAGTTCGAGTGCTTCCCCTGCGGCCAATGGCACCCTGCGAATGCGAAAATCCGCCGCCTCCGCGATCACCGCCGCCTCGGGAGCCCCACGCACGGGATCCGGCTCGAAGTCATTCCAGTTGATCGACGCCAAGGACTCGGCGACGTGCATTTGTCGTGGCTTTCCATCCAATCCGACCCGGCCCCAATCGTAGACCCGGTAGGTGGAATCGGAGTTTTGCTGGATTTCGAGGATGAGGTTGCCGCCGTCGATGGCGTGGAGAGTGCCGCTGCGGACGAGGATCGAGTCACCCTCCTGAACGCCGAAGCGATGGACGCAGTCCTCGAGCCGGGTCTCAGCGAGGGCTTGGGCGAATTGGCCGCGGGTGACGCCGCGGCGGAGACCGACCAACAAGCCCGCTCCGGGCGCGGCAGCGGCGATGTACCAGTTCTCGGTCTTCGGTTCCCCGCGGAGGGCGGGAGCGAGATCGGCGGGCGGATGGACCTGAAGGCTAAGCCGCTCCCGGCAGTCCAGCCACTTTACGAGGAGCGGAAAGGGCCGATGGGCCGGGAAACGCGGGCCCATGATGGCGGCGGCATCGGACTCGAGCACGGAGCGGAGCGTTCGCCCGTGGAAGGCGCCTCCGACGACGACGGACTGGGCCTCCGGACGATCGACGAGTTCCCAACTCTCGCCGATCGGGCGGTCAGGAGGCAGCGTCCGGCCGAGGGCGGACTCAAGAGCCCGACCGCCCCAGACGCGGTCCTGATAGAGAGGTTGGAAGCGCAGCAGTTCGTTCATGGAAGGAGGCGAAGGCGGGAGGGAAGCGGGCCGAAAGGAAGAAGGCGAAACGGCGGGCCGGGATTGCGTTTGCAGGCGAACCCTGCTGCCCTTGCCGACGCGCCGAAGGAGCCCAAGACCAGATGCCCAAACCTGTGAGTTCAAACCCAAAGCGGGGGCCCGCCCTGCAAGGCGTCCGCTACCAGCCCAACTGGGTGGCGGCTCTTGGCTTCCTGCTCATCGGAGCGTTGCTGACGGTCGCCTTCCTCGACTACTCCCCGGCGCAGAGCCTCTGGATCACCACCCACCCCACCGAGCGCAACCTGGTCGGCTTCTTTGGGTCGACGGTGGCTTACTGGACCCTCCACTGGATCGGCGTGAGCACGTGGCTGGTCCCCGTCCTGCTCCTCTGGTCCGCCTGGGTGGCGGTCCGCAACGCGCGCCGACTGGCGCTGACGAGGGCGATCGCCATGGCGCTCGCCATCCTCTCCTTCTCTTCGCTTTGGGCGATGTGGGAAAGCTTTGGCGTCTCGCAGTACTTTCCCCAAGGCACCGGGGGTTTGCTAGGACGTTTGGTCTACGGAGGGGCCTTCAAGGAGACGCTGGGCGTCTTCGGATCCCTCGTCCTGCTCGGCCTCCTGTACGGACTGAGCCTGCTGTTCATCTTTTCCAAGGACATCTCGGCCGGTCTCGACCGCCTGATCGCGGGCCTGAACGCGTGGCTGGCGGAGCACGCCCGGGTCCGCGCCGAGCGGAGGGCCCTGCTGGAAGAAGCCCGCCGCAGCGAGCAGGCCGCCCGCCTGGAGGCGTCCCGCCAAGCGGCCAAGGCCGCACCCGCCAAGGATGGCGGCGCCGCCAGCGGGCGCTCCCGATCAGGGAGCGGTGACGTGCTGTCCGGCCTCTCGGCGGCCCGCAAGGCCCCCGCGGCGAGTGCGGCGGATGCCGCCGTTTCCCCGCCCGCCCAGCCTCCCGAGCCAGATCCCCTTCCCCCGCCGGAGCCGCATGCCGGCGGGCAGGCCGACTCGATCATCCCGCTCGATGCCGCGCAGCCGGAAGAGGGCGATCTCCCGCCCGCGGCGGAGTCGGCTCCCCGACCCTCGCCCACTCCATCCCCACGCCCTCCGCCCGAGCCACCCTTGGCGGGTGAGGCTCCCGGGGCTGATGTCACGGGCCGGTTGGAACTCAACATCGTCAAGCCCGAGCAACCCAAGAAGGCCCGCACGACCGTGGCCCCGGTCAGCGACGAAGGCTACCAGTTCCCGCCCCTCGCCCTCCTGCGCGAACAGGCTCCGCTGGCGGCGGAAAATTCCGAGGAGGAACACCGGCGCAACGCCGAAAACCTGCTCCGCATCCTCGGGGAGTTCGGCGTGCAGGTCTCGCTCGGCGAGATCCACGTCGGGCCCGTCATCACCCGCTACGAGGTCGTGCCGGCACCGGGCGTACGCGTCGAGAAGATCGCCGGCCTCGACAAGAACATCGCGCTCGGCATGCGCGCACAGTCCGTGCGCATCCTCGCTCCGATCCCCGGCAAGGCCGCGGTCGGCGTCGAGGTGCCCAACCAGCATCCGACACCGGTGGGCATGCGCGAGATCCTTGAGAGCGAGGACTGGAGCGCCGCCCTCACCCGGGGAGAGATCCCCATCGCGCTCGGTAAGGATGTGTCCGGCAAGCCGATCGTCTCGGACCTCACCAAGATGCCCCACCTCCTCATCGCCGGCGCCACCGGCTCCGGGAAGTCGGTCTGCATCAACTCGATCATCGCCTCGATCCTGTACTCCAAGAGCCCGAAGGACCTCCGCCTGCTCATGGTGGATCCCAAGATCGTTGAGTTGAAGGTGTTCAACTCGCTGCCCCACATGCTCATCCCGGTGGTCACCGAGCCCAAGAAAGTGCCCGCCGCGCTGAAGTGGCTGCTCGGCGAGATGGAGCAGCGCTACCAGGTGTTCGCCAAGGTGGGGGTCCGCAACATCGTCGGCTTCAACGGCCGCCGGAAACCCGGCGTCGCCGAGGAACCCGCCGCGCCGGACGCCCAGGGAGCGCTCGCGGGAATCGATCCGGCCGCCGATGACGGCATCGAGGTGCCGGAGCGGCTGCCCTACATCGTCGCCATCATCGACGAACTCGCCGACCTGATGATGGTCGCCGCGGCAGAAATCGAAACGAGCATCGCCCGCCTCGCCCAGCTGGCCCGCGCCGCCGGCATCCACCTGATCATCGCCACGCAACGGCCCTCCGTGAACGTCATCACCGGCGTGATCAAGGCGAACCTGCCGTCCCGCATCGCCTTCCAAGTCGCCTCGCAGGTCGACTCCCGCACCATCCTCGACACGAAGGGCGCCGACACGCTCATCGGACGCGGCGACATGCTGTTTTCGCCGCCCGGCACGTCGCGGCTGGTCCGGGCCCAGGGGGCGTTCGTCTCCGACGAGGAGGTGCACGAGATCGTAGCCTTCATGCGCAAGAACGGTCCGCCGGTGTTCGCCAGCGACGTGCAGGCCCAGATTGATCGCGCCGCCCGCGAGGAGGACGAGGGCGAGGAGGGTGAGACCGACGGCGATCTCGGGGACGACGAGGAGTTGTACCGCCAGGCCCTCGACGTGCTCCGCTCAACGCGTCGGGCCTCGACCTCGATGATCCAGCGGCGGCTCCGCATCGGCTACAACCGGGCGGCACGGCTCATGGATCTGATGGAGGACAAGGGAATCGTCGGCCCGGAGAACGGATCCAGCCCGCGCGAGATCTTGGTCGATCTGGACAACCTCTAGCATTACGCCCATCTTCCAACCCTGCGTCCGCCCTTTCGCCCTTTCGCCCTTTCGCCCTCCGCCTTCGGCCATCACCTGTCACCCCTTACCCGTTCCCTACCACCCGTGGCCCGATCGTCGTCATCGGTTATCCGGCGCCGATTGCTTCCTCCGCTGACGGCGGGCCTCCGCCCGGGGGCCTCGACTTCCGCCTTTCCTCCTGACCGCAATTCCCCTTACTGAAGCCCATGCAGACGATCGGCGAACGCCTTGAGGAAGCCCGCAAGCGGAAGGGCGTGTCGATCCGCGAGGCGTCGGAGGCGACGAAGGTTCGCGGCGAATACCTGCACAAGTTCGAGAGCAACCAGTTCGATCTGCGGCTGCCGGAGATCTACGTGCGGGGATTTCTCAAGACCTACGCGCTGTTCCTCAAACTTCCGGCGGACCGGATCGTCAACGATTTCAAGGGGCTCGGCCTGAACGAGCCCAAGAGCCGCAACCTCCAGCGGGAGAGTCTGGGACGGATGGACCTCTCGGTCGCGACCGCGAAGCCGGCTGCCCGGGACGAAGTGAGCGGTGCCGCCGCCGGCGGCGATTCGGCTGCGCCCGCCGCTGCTGGCGGGCCGGAGAACAATCCCGCCACATTCCGTCCCCGCGCCGGCGCTGCGCCCCAGATTGATCGAACCCTCGTGATCAAGGCGGTCCTCGCCCTCATCGTCCTCGCCGGCGTCGTCATCCTGCTCATCTTCGGGATTTCCTTCCTTACTTCAGACGCACCGCCGCGCAACCCGGCCGCCGCACCCGCACCGCCCAGCATCGTGACGGAGCCGCTTGCGGGCGAGCCGACCCTGACCGTGTTTGCCTCCGCTCCGGTGGCCGTGACGGTGACGCAGGTTGCCGACGCGCAAGCGACCGATGGTCAAGTCTTGCTCCGCGTCCGCCTGGCGGCCGGCGAACAGCGCACCATCCCCCACCGGGGCCAGCTTCGGATCGAGGCCAACCCGCCCGAAGCGGTGCAGTTGGAGATCGCAAAACGTCGCCACCCGATGCCGCCGGGCAAGGATGGGCTGCCGGTGCGATCGGCCGTCATCAAGGGCCCATAAGCCCGACCCGGATCGCAGGTTCGTTGAGTGGGCGATTGGGCCGCTCCGGACACGACCTCGGGCCGCGACTCAAGGCCACGATCCGAAGCCGGACGGCAGGGCTCAGGTCAGCGAAGGCCGAGCCCTCCAGCCGGACGGTGGACCTCGGGTGGCGGATCCGACCCAATCCGGATCAGCGCAGACCGACGGGGACGCCGAGCACCTCGCGCAGAAGGACGGCACGTCGCAGCCCGCGCGGATCCCTTAGCACCTCGCCCACGGAAGACTCGCGTGAGCGTTCACCAGCGGGCCCGACGGAACGGTCCACCGCTGGGGGACTCCGCAGCGTCGAGGTCAGGCTCGCGAGCTTCTCGCGCTCGAGACGGCTCTGTTCCTCCATCGCGCGAAGCTGTTCCTGCAGGGCAAGCTGCCGCTCCCGGCTCCGTCTCTCCTCCTCCGCGCGGGCTTCAGCCTCAGGATCGAGCATGCGCCGGAGCAATTCCCCTACCGGCTCAGTCGCCACGGGCCGAGGAGCCCGCGGCGACTCGCCGGCAGGAACCAACTCGGGCATCCGCGGAGAAGCGGGGGCGGTCGGCAGAGGGGGAGGAGCAAAGTCGGCTGGGTCGCCGCCTGCACGCCGGTCGAGGATCTTCCGCCGGATCTCCTCTTGAATCTGGCGGGTGCGTTCAACCTCGACCGGATCGGGTTCGTTCGGATCCAGACGCCGCACGGTTGGTGGCGTCTCCGGAATCCCATCGCCGTCGTAGTCCGCCGACTCACCGGCACGCTCCCGGCGACGCTGGTTGAGCCAGTACGCGATGCCTCCGGCGACCGCGATGAGGATTTGAAAGTTGTCGAAGATCCAGTCCATGGAGACTGCCGGCCCGGACGGGCCGGCGTTGCGGGGGGCCGACCTTACTTCTTGGCCTCCGGCTGCGCGATCGTCTGGCGCATCGCGGTGTCAGCCTGCACGTTCTCCATCTTGAAATAGTCCATCACCCCGAGCTTGCCGGTCCGGAAAGCCTCGGCGATCGCGAGCGGAACCTGCGCCTGCGCTTCGACGACCTTGGCCTGCATCTCTTGGATGCGGGCCTTCATTTCCTGCTCGAGCGCCACCGCAGCGGCGCGTCGGATTTCCGCCTGAGCCTGCGCCATGTTCTTGTTGGCCTCGGCCTGCGCGACCTGCAGCTTGGCGCCGACATTCTCGCCGACGTCCACGTCCGCGATGTCGATGGAGAGAATCTCGAACGCGGAGCCCACATCGAGGCCGCGGGAAAGCACCGTCTTCGAAATGCTGTCCGGCAGTTCGAGCACCGTCTTGTAACTCTCGGCGGAGCCGATCGTCGTGACGATGCCTTCGCCGACGCGAGCGATGATGGTATCCTCCTTGGCGCCGCCGACGAAGCGATCGAGGTTCGTGCGCACGGTGACGCGCGCCTTGACCTTCACCTGAATGCCGTCCTTGGCCACGCCATCAATCGTGGAGCGTCCGCCCTCGGGATTTGGGCAGTCGATCACCTTGGGATCAACGGAGGTCCGCACCGCTTCGGCCACGCTCTTTCCCGAGCCCTTGGTGGCGAGGTCGATTGCGCAGGCCCGTTGCCAGCTCAACTCGATGCCGGCCTTCTGGGCCGCGATGATCGCGTGGACCGTCGGCACCACGTTGCCTCCGGCGAGGTAGTGCGCCTCGATCGCATCGATGCCGACGTCGATCCCGGCCTTCTTCGCCGTGATGCGGGCGTCCACCACGAGCCCATAGGGCACCTGCCGGAGCCGCATGGCGACGAGATCGATGAAGCTCACGTAGGCACCCGCGAGCCAGGCGCGCAGCCACACGCTGAAGAACGACAGGATGATGAACAGGATGATCAGTGCCGGGATGAGGATCAGCACCAACCAGAAGAACGAGGAACGGAGGACTTCCATGGGAGTTAGTTTTTGGTTACGATGATACGGAAACTTTCGACGGCGACCACGCGCAGCGGATCACCCTTCGCCACCGGCCCGGATCGGCAGAAGGCATCGTAGCGGCGGCCGTCCACCTCGACGAAGCCGGAGGGCACGAGCGGTGTGAGGGCCTTGGCGGCGCGGCCGACGAGGTCCGCCTCGCTCGGTGCCGTCTGGCTGTTCGCGGTGATGGCCGTCTCGAGGAACATCCTCCGGCCCCATTTGGTGCGGGGCAGGACGACGAATTCGATGAAGAGCATGAGGCCGATCAGCGCCACCGCGATCGCGGCAGCCGCCAGTCCGCCGCTCACTCCGTAAGTGACAAAGGCAATCACGACGCCGGCAAAGAGGGCGATCGCCCCAAGGATGCCAAGGATCGCCCCCGGGACGAAGACCTCGAACGCGAGAAGCAGGATCCCGGCGGTGAAGAGGAGGGTGATAGCGTTCATGACTCAATCGCCTCCACCACAAGTCCAAACTCGGATCTCGCCCGTACGATCACCGGCGCCCCGCGCTCCACCGAGCCCACCGCGAGGCGTGCTTCGTAGCGCTGACCCTCGATTTCAACCTGGCCGCTCGGGTAAAGGGCCGTCACCGCCACGCCCTTGGCACCGATGAGGCTATTCGCAGCCTCCAACGTCGCGATCCCCCCACCCGCCGTCTGCGCGGCCCCCGCCACGCTCGCCGCCAGCACCATGCGGTCCCAGATCCATCCGCGCGGCAGAAACCGCGCCAGGAGCAGGCCGAGCACCATGGCTACGCCGAGGGCCGCGACGAGGTTCGCGATGGGCTCGAGGAAGAGTTCCCCCGAGAAGGTAATCGGTTCGTTGGGCCAGATATCGGCCATCGACCAGACGAGGGAGCCGAGCATGAGGAGCAGTCCGCCGGCAGCCAGAACGACGATACCGGGGAAGAAGATCAACTCCACCATCACGGCGAGCAGGCCAAGCACGAAGATCAGGACCGGCTCGTGCCCGGAGAAACCTGCGATATAGTGGCCGAAGAACACGGCCGCCAGCAACACCGCAGCGGAAACCCCAAACACCCCAAAGCCCGCAGTCTTGAATTCAATGAACGCAAGCAGGAGTCCCAAGCCAAGAAGCAAGGGACGAATCGAGTTCAGGAAAACCGCAACGTCTTCGGACCACGTTATCTCCAGCCGCCGGATCGTTGCTTCCGTTGCCCCGAGCTTCCGGGTAAGCAACTCGTCCAAGGTCGCCGCTGTCCCGGCCCCGAGCAGCGGTCGCGCCGGGTCTCCATGGAGCTCGTTGGCCTCCGAAGCAGTCAGGGACAGGAGTTCGCCCTTGGGCTTGATGACCTTGTCGCCCACCTTGAGTTCATAGTTGGCATCGATCATCGCGGAGATCACCTCCCCGCGGTAGCCCTTGCCCTCCGAGACGGCGCGAACGCGGGCACGGAGGTAGCTGACGATCTTCTGCTTCATCGACGCATCAATCTCCCCCCCCGCGGCGAGCACGGGAGCAGCGGCCCCGATCACGCCGGTCGGCGCAAACCAAATTTCCGTCGTCATCGCCGAAATGAACGCACCCGCAGAAATGGCCTCCGTGTTGACGTAGGTCACGGTTTTCCCCGGAAAACGACCCAGCGCCTCCATGATCTCGAAGGTGACGTCCAGCGCCCCGCCGGGAGTCTTCATGTCAAGCACCACCACATCCGCCTTCTGGTCAATCGCTTCCTTCAACCCACGACGGATAATGTAAAGAACTGGCGAAGCGATCTCTTCCCTGACCGGGATCACCATGACCCGGGTTGGTGTCGCGGCAAGTGACGCCCCTGCGGCTGCAGGAGCGGCGGGTGGCTGCGTCGCAGCGACCGGGGCACCGGACGGCGGGGCCTCTCCGGCCCGCGCGAAGGCGCAAAGGACAACGGTCAATAACCAACCGGCGACGATGCGCGCCGTGATGGAACGAGCAGACATAAGACGACCCTATTTGCGGTTTCTCCCCCGCGCAAGCATCCGGAACTCCAAAAAGGTCCGATCTTTCCGATGAATCCCATGGCGCCCGCCGCAGCGGGCGCCTATTCCCATCGTCATGGAATCGGTGCCCTACTTCGGCCACACACTCAGCCGTTGGACGGTCGGTACGTCGACGTTCCTTGTTCTTCCCGAACTTGGGGCCCGCCTGCTGAACTGGAACGTCACGCTCCCGGACGGTACGATCCGCGACGTCATTTACTGGCCGGAGCTTTCCTCGCTCGATGACGTGGCCCGGGTCCGCGGCGGCAATCCCATCCTCTTCCCGTTCAACGCGCGCACGTTCCACCAAGGTGCCATCCATCAGTGGAAGGATCCCGAGGGCCGGGTGCGCCCCATGCCCATGCACGGGATCGCGCGGCAGGGGCGGTTCAAGGTGTCCCACCGCCACGAGTTGGGATTTACCGCAGTGCTTGAGCCCGACGAGGCCGCTCGCGAGGCCTACCCGTTCGCCTACGAATTCGCGGTCACCTACCGCTTCTCGCCCACGCGCCTGACCTGCGAGCTGTCGCTCGAGAATCACGACCGCCGACCGATCCCATGGAGCGCCGGCCACCACTTCTATTTCACGGTGCCATGGGAGGAGGGTCTGACGCGCGGTGACTACGGCATCCGGATCCCGGCCAACCGATCGGTCCGGCAGGATAGCTCGGGCCAGCTGACCCCAGGTCCGGCGTTCGCGGCCGAGGAGCCGATGGATCGCCCCGAGTTGATCGACGCGATTCATCTCGGCCTTCGCCAGAGCACCGTGGTGTTTGGCCCCCGCAGCGCATCAGGCGAGGTCCGCGTGCAACTCGGCACCGAGCCAGCGCCACCTCCGGACGCCGCCGTCGTGACTTGGTCCGGAGCACCGGACGCGCCCTACTTCTGCGTGGAGCCTTGGATGGGGCCGCCCAATGCGGCCGAGCACGGCGTCGGTCTCCACTGGGTGCAGCCCCGCCAAACCGGCACGTTCAGCGTCGCCGTCGAGATCGCCTGACCTCCCGCAGGGTTGGCCGCCCAAAGACTTGCCTGCCGTAAAAGTCCCGCGCAGATTCTTTTCCCCACGCGCAGGCGCTCGCATCCATGTTTCTCTCTGCATTCGCACTCATCGGAGATATCGGCGGCCCGGAACTGCTGCTGATCTTCGTCCTCGTGCTGCTGCTCTTCGGGGGCAAGAGCCTGCCGGATTTCGCCCGCGGGCTCGCCCGCTCCATTCGAGAGTTCAAAAAGGCGACCAGCGGCGTGGAGGAGGAGATCAAGCGGGCCATGGAGGAACCTCCGCCGCCGCGCCGCCCGCTGCCCGCCCCCCCGCCTCCTCCCGCCTTCGACCAGGGTGGTCAGGCGGCGGCGCACGGCTCGTACCACGACTACCACCATGACAATCACAGCGGCGACCATCCCGCTGGACCGTCCGGGCACGAAATCGATCACTCCGTCCCGCCTTCGTCCTTACCGCCGCCCAGCGAGCCCGCGGCTCCGACGGCCACGGTCACGGACGTCCCCTCCTCCCTTCCGGCCGCTGCCTCGCCGGAGTCCGGCGGAGCATCCGTGTCCACCGCCGCGCCGGCCTCGACCGGGGAAACACCGTCTGCAACCTCACCCAAGGGCCCGTAACGCCGGGGAGAGGTAGGAGAGAAGGTCGCCGGTCGCTACGGCCACCTCGCCGCGGTCTTGAGCGAGTTGATCCGCCGCCAAGGCGTGCCAGAGGGCTCCGCGCGCCGCCGCGCGCCGCGGGTCGTCCGGGCTCTGCGCGAGCAGTCCGCCGATCAGCCCGGCAAGGAGATCGCCGCTGCCACCGCGGGAAAGAACGGGGCCTCCCGCCAGAACGGCGTGCGCCACGCCACCCGCGACTACACGGGTCAGGGGCCCCTTGGCCACCACCACGTGGGGAGTGGACCGCGTGAACGACTCCGGGGTGGAGCCGGCGGCGATCCGCTGCCATTCTCCGGCATGCGGCGTCAGGATGCGGACACCCTTGCCGGCCCGGGCGAGATCAGCCTGCAGCGCGTCCGCGTCGATTACCGTCGGTCGGACCTCCGCGACCAGAAACTCCCCGACGGCGGCCAGGGTTTCCACTTCCCGGCCCAGACCTGGACCGACGACCCAGGCGTCGATCCGCTCGCCGCGCCGGGCGATCAGGTGAAGCCCCTCCAACGCGAGACCCCCCTCCGGCGTCTCCGGCCAACCGACCCAGATCGCCTCGGGCGCCGCCGCCGCGAATGCGGGCACCAGCGACTCCGGCACGAAGGCGGAGACGAGTCCGACCCCGCTGCGCAGCGCCGCCCGCACCGCGAGCAAGGCCGCGCCGGGATAGAGGCGGGAGCCGGCAATGATGCCCACGTGACCAAACGACCGTTTATCGACGGCCGCCGGGCGCAGCCGGGTCAGCGGTGCGAGGACGGCCGGACGAAGCACACGGGTCGTGCTGGAAACCACCGCCGCAGCGAGGTTCCAGTCGAGATCCACCCAGCGCACCCGGCCGGCGTTGGGCAGGGAAAGCACCGGTTCCTTCACGGTGCCAGTGGCGTACGTGACATCGGCCTGGAACGCGCCGGGTTCGCCCAAGCCGCTCGGCAGGTCCACCGCCGCGCGCAACCCTACGGGGAGCGCATTCGCCCGCATCAGGACTTCACGGGCCACCGCCAGAAGCGGGGGACGGAAGGAGAAACCGAACACCCCATCGAGACAGACCGCGAAGGTACCGCTCCACTCTGCACCCGCCGCGCGAAGTACCACGCGGCCGGGAGCGGCCGATTGCAACTCCCGCCAGGCACGAGCGGCCAACGGGCGAAGCGACCGCTCACCGAAGACGAGGCACACCTCCGCCGTCGCACCCTTCACCGCCGCAAGGAGCAACTGCGCCGCGATCAAGGCGTCGCCGCCGTTGTGCCCTTTGCCCACCAGCACGAGGATCCGCGCCCCCGCGCCCGACCCGGCGCCGACGCACGCGCGGAGGTCGCGCTGCACGCCCGCCGCGACCCCGGCTCCCGCCGCCTGCATCGCCTCCCACTCCGCCGACTCTCCGCCCGGACCGGCGAAGCGCACCTGCTCCCACGCCTGCGCCTCCGCGGCGGAGAAGACCGGAGCCGATTCGGAATAAGGCAGGGGACTCATGGCCGGCGCGAAACCACGGGAGGACCCGTGAACTGCAGGGGCGCGGCGACGCCCAAGCCCCGATCCACCACGGGGCGCGTCAACCGGGACAGGGGCCGGAAGTAGAACTCGTCTCCTTTCCTTATGACCTCGAAGGCGTCGCGGTAATCGCCGCTTTGGGCGTTCCACAACGCCACCTGCGTGGAATCATCGACCCACACGGCGTGATGCCCCCACGCCCGCCAGACCGCGTCGAACGCCAGCGCGGTCGGTTCCCCCGCCCGAGCGGCCGTGGGTGAGGCGGCCTCGGCATCCGCCGCGTCGATCGCCGCCGCTCCCGCAACCGGGGGATTCAACATCGCCTCCTCGACCAGGTACTGGCGCCGGAGCAGGAGGACGAACACCGCCCCGATCACGAACCCAAGCAGGATCCACGACGGAGCCCGCGACAGCTCGGTCCGCGACGGACGCTCGGACGGGGCGTCGACGCTCATGTCCGTCCTCCCTCCGCGCGGACCAGAGCCGCGACCGCGAGCGCCTGTCCATCGGTGTGCGCGAGCGTGAGGAGCACATGCGTGGCACCGGCGGCGCGCAGCAGGGCCTCACCTTTCTCATCGAGGCGCACGCGCGGGTCCATCCGTTCGCCATGGTACACCGACACGGACTTCCACGAGAGGAGCGGACCGATCCCGGTCGAGAAGGCCTTGGAGACCGCCTCCTTGGCGGCAAACCGGGCCGCGAGGTGCTTGTGCGGGAACTTCATCCTGAGACAGTACTGACGCTCCTCCGCGGTGAAGACGCGCTCGAGAAAGCGCTCCCCCTGACGTTCCCAGACGCCGCGGATGCGGTCGACATCGACGAGGTCCGAGCCGAGGCCGACCAGCACGCCGCCGGGGACGAGGTCGAGGTTCATGGGCGGAGCCCGTCGTTGAGGCGGCGGCGCATCTCCGCCACCGCCTCGGCGAGGCCCAAGTAGAGGGCACGGCTGATGATGCTGTGGCCGATGTTGCACTCGTGCAGGTGGGGCAGGCCGCGCACCTCGGTGACGTTGACGTAGTTGATCCCGTGGCCTGCGTTGACGACCAGCCCGAGCCCGTGCGCGCGATCCGCACCCGCGCAGAGCCGCCGCCACTCTCGAACCCGCCCGGCAGGGTCCGCCGGGTAGGCGTTCGCGTAGGAGCCCGTATGCAGCTCGATCCAAGGCGAACGGAGCTCCGCCGCCGCGACGATCTGCGACGCGTCCGGGTCGATGAAGAGGCTCGTCGTGATGCCGGCACCCCGCATGGCCTCGACGACCTCCTGGACCTTGGCGCGCTGCCCCACAACATCGAGCCCGCCCTCGGTCGTGACCTCCTCCCGGCTCTCCGGCACGAGACAGACGCTGTCCGGCTTCAGGCGCAGGGCGAATTCGGTCATCGCCGGCGTGCAGGCCATTTCGAGGTTGAGTCGGGTGGCCATGCACTCGCGCAGCCGCCAGACGTCCCGCTCCTGGATGTGACGGCGATCCTCGCGCAGGTGCACGGTGATGCCGTCGGCCCCGGCCCGCTCCGCGACAAGCGCCAGAGCCACCGGGTCCGGTTCCACCGCCCCGCCCGCCGTGGCGGAATGCTGCCGATAGCGCGCCTGCCGGACGGTGGCGGCGTGGTCGATGTTGACGCCGAGGAGAATCATCAGGCGGCACTATGGCGGGAGAACGCGGGAGGGTAAAGAGCCCTGTGCCCCGATTTCACTTTCCGCGACGAGTCGTTCCGCCTTCATGGGTCCATGTCCGGACCGCGCCCTTCCCGGGAGAACCTGCTCCTCAACCTCGTCTGCAACGTCGCCCTTCCCTCGATCCTGCTCTCGACCCTGAGCAAGCCCGAGCGTCTGGGCCCGGTCTGGGGCCTGCTGATCGCACTGGCGTTTCCCATCGGGTACGGGATCGCTGACTTTGTCCGCCGCCGGCAGGCCAACTTCATTTCGATCATCGGATTTCTCAGCATCCTGCTCACCGGCATCTTCGCCCTGATCCGGCTGGACCGTTTCTGGTTCGCGGTCAAGGAGGCCTCCCTTCCAGCCATCATTGGGGTCTCCGTCCTCGCGTCGATGCGCTCCAAGGTGCCCCTCGTGCGTCAATTGCTCTACAACGACCAGGTGATCGACGTGGAGCAGGTTGAGGCGGCCCTGGCGGCCCGCGGCACGCGCGAGCCGCTCGACCGTGCGCTGCGGCGGGCCGGATTCTGGCTGGCCGGCAGCTTCGCCCTCAGTGCGGCGCTCAATTTCGCCCTCGCCCGCCACCTCATCCGCAGCGACAGCGGGACCTCGGCCTTCAACGAGGAACTGGCCCAGATGAACCTCTGGAGCTGGCCCGTGATCGTCGTCCCCAGCGTGGCGATCACGATGTTCACGCTCTGGCGGCTCGTGCGGGCGATCACGGACCTGACCGGTCTTTCCCAGGACGCGATCTTCCGGCAAAAGTCGACGGAGGCGCAGCGCTAACCCGGGCGCCGCCACTCCGTGGGCGGCGGGCACGTGCACAACCCGTCTGCGAATGAGTGACGCCGCGACGGACGCGGCGTCGGCGTGCTCAGCCGCGCAGATTGGTCGGCACGTAGTTCCGCTGCGGATGTCCCGCGTAGATCTGCCGCGGGCGATAGATCTTGAGCTTGGGATTGCGAGCCACCTCGTGCCACTGGGCGATCCAGCCCGGCATGCGGCCGATCGCGAACATCACCGTGAACATCTCCTCGGGGATGCCGAGGGCGCGCATGATCAGACCCGAGTAGAAGTCGACGTTCGGGTAGAGCTTCCGCGAAATGAAGTAGTCGTCGCTCAGCGCCACCTCCTCGAGCTTCATCGCGATGTTGAGCAGCGGGTCATCCTTGATGCCGAGGGAGGCAAGGGCCTTGTAGAAGCTGGTCTTGATGATCTTCGCGCGCGGATCGTAGTTCTTATACACGCGGTGACCGAAGCCCATCAGGCGCTCGCCCTTGCCGGACTTGGCGGCCGCGATGAACTTGGTGCCGTCGTCGCCCTCGGCGTGGATCGCCTTGAGCATCTCGATCACCGCCATGTTCGCGCCGCCGTGCAGCGGGCCCCAGAGCGCATTGACGCCGGCCGAGACGGAGGCGAAGAGGTTCGCGCCCGCCGACGCCACCATGCGCACCGTGGACGTGGAGCAGTTCTGCTCGTGGTCCGCGTGGAGCAGGAGGAAGAGGTTGAGAGCCGAGGCCACCTCGGGCGTCGCAACGTAGTCGTTGTACGGCTCCGAGAACATCAGGTGGAGGAAGTTGTCGCAGTAACTGAGCGACCGCTTCGGGTGATTGAGCGGCAGGCCGCGGCTGATGCGGTACGAATGCGCGGCGATCGTGCGCACCTTAGAAATCGCGATCGCCACCGCTTCCTCGAAGTGCTCCAGATCGCGCTGGTGGTTGTTGGTCGCAAGGTGCGGAGAATAGCAACCCAGCGCGTTCATCAGCGCGGACAACACCGCCATCGGATGCGCGGACGGGGGAAAACCCTGAAAAAGCCGCGTCATGCCCTGATGCAGGGGCGCATGCTGCGTGAGCAGCGACGAGAAGTGAGTCCGCTGCTCCGGGGTGGGCAACTCACCGTGGATCACCAGCCACGCGGTCTCGATGAAGTTGGATTTCTCCGCGAGTTGCTCGATCGGGTAACCGCGGTACCGCAGGATTCCCTGCTCGCCGTCAATGTAGGTGATCGTGCTCTGCGCCGAGCCGGTATTGGCGAAGCCGTCGTCGAACGTGATGTAGCCCGTCTCCGCCCGGAGCTTCGAGATGTCCACCGCCCGCTCATTCTCCGCCCCGGTAATGATGGGCAGGCTGAGCTCCTTGTCGTCGATTTTCAGTGTGGCGGTCTTGGGCATACAGATGACCGAAGCAAAATCCGCACCGCTTGCAAAGCAAAGTCTCCCCGCTGCGTAACATGCCGGGGAGACAGAAGCGGGAGACACGCCGCGCTTTAGCGGATGTTGGGCCGCGTCAGGAGCCGACCAGCCGCACGAAATTCCCGTAAATCCTCAGACCCGCCGTCTGGCTCTTCTCCGGGTGAAACTGGGTCGCGAACACCCTCCCGCGTCCAATGGCAGCGCAGAAGGGGCCGCCGTAGTCGCACTCAGCGAGGATCAGCGAGCGGTCCACGGGACGGCAATGGTAGCTGTGGACGAAGTAGAACGACTCACCCGCTTCCGGTAATCCCGCCGCCAGGGGAGACCCGGGCTGCAGGAAGCGCACGGCATTCCACCCCATGTGTGGGATCTTGAACTCCGGCGGCAGACGGAACCGGACTACGTCCCCGGCGAAGACTCCCAGCCCCAGCGTGTCCCCCTCCTCCGAACGCTCAAAGAGCGCCTGCATGCCGAGGCAAACCCCAAGAAAGGATCGGTCCGCCGCAATCCAGCGCCGCACCCCTTCGTCCAGCCCGCTCTGCCGGAGCGAGGCGACACAGTCGCGCAACGCGCCGACCCCCGGCAGCACCAACCCGCGCCACGCGGTCGACTCCAACTCAGCGCGGCTCCGCAGGACCGTCACCCGGCCCCCCGCCGCCTCCAGCGCCTTCGTCACGCTGCGCAGGTTGCAAATGCCTGTATCAATGACCGCGATCACGGGACAGGGTCGTTCCGACGTTCCTCGTCGCTCCAGCCGGGCGGCTTAGAGCGTGCCCTTGGTCGAGGGCAACTGATCCGCCACGCGAGGGTCGATCTGGGTCGCCACGTCCAGCGCCTTGGCCAGTCCCTTGAAGATCGCCTCCGCGGCATGATGCGGCTCCTCACCGTACTCGAGCTTCACGTGCAGGTTGCAGGCCAGCGCATTGCTGAACGCCCGCGCAAATTCCTTCACCAGCACGAGATTGAAGTCGCGAACGAAGGGATTCGGCACCGTGGCGTCGTACACGAGGCAGGCCCGCCCGCTGAGGTCCACCACCACCCGGGCGAGCGCCTCGTCCATCGGGAGCAGGAAGAACCCATAACGCCGGATGCCGCGCTTGTCGCCCAGGGCCTGACGGAAGGCATCGCCTAGGACCAAGCCCACGTCCTCGACCGTGTGATGGTAGTCCACCGCCACGTCGCCCCGGCAGCGCAGGTCGAGGTCGAACAAGCCGTGCTTCGCGAACAGCGTGAGCATGTGATCGAAGAAGGGAATGCCCGTGTCGATCGACGACGCTCCGGTGCCGTCAACCGAGAGGGTCAACGCGATATTGGTCTCCGCAGTCTTCCGCGAGAGGGTCAGTGAGCGTGCTTTTGCCATGCGAGAAGGACGTCGTCCACGGCAGCCATGTCCGCATCCGTTCCAACGCTGATGCGGAGGAAGGAGGCGGTCAAGGGATGGTTCGGGAAGGAGCGGACGAGGATGCGCCGGGCTCGCAGCGCTTCATCGAGGGAGCGCGCCACCGCAACGCCGGTCTCGCCCCGTGCGTTGCGCGGTTCGACAAAGATGAAGTTGGCCTCCGACGGGTAAGCAAACCAGCCGAACCCTTCCGTCCAAGCCCGCCAGCAACGGTCGCGGGTCGCCCGGACCCGCGCGATCAACTCCGTGTAGTAGACCGTGTCCTCCAGCGCCGCGATCGCCCCCGCCTGCGAGAGCCGGTTCACGTTGTAGCTGTCGCGTACGCGGTCCAGGAAGACGATCATCTCCGGATGGGCCAAGGCGTAGCCAACTCGGAGCCCAGCCAGGGCATGGGCCTTCGACAGGGTCCGCACGATCACCAGTCGCGGATGACGAGCCAGCAGCGGCACGCCGTCGTGACGGGCGAAGGGCGCGTAGGCCTCGTCGAGGACGAGCACGCCCGGATAGGCGGCGAGCAGTTCCTCGACGTCCGCCGGGCTGAAGGCAACGCCGGTGGGTGCGTTCGGAGAAGTGAGGAAGAACGCGCGCGCGGTCGAGGCCGCGATCTGCGCCACCGGCAGGCGCATGCTGCGATCAAAGGGAATGGTCTCCGACCGGCCGTCCTGGATGCCGACGAGCACCGGGTAGAGCGAATAGCTTGGAAAAGTGAACCCGGTGGCCGCCGCCACTCCCCCGAAACAGCGGACGAGCAGGTTCAACACGTCGTCAGATCCATTGCCGACAAGCACATTCGCGGCACTGAGACCGTGACCGTGATGGGCAGCGACCGCCGCGCGCACCGGCGCGCTGGTGGGATTCGGGTACAGCCGCAGCCGCGCTCCGCCCTCCGCCAACTCACGCTGGATCGCCTCCGCCACCCGGGGGCTGGGCGGGTAGCCGGACTCGTTCGTGTTGAGCTTCACCCACCCGGACTCCGTCGGCTGCTGGCCCGGGGTGTACGCGTGGAGCCGCGCAATGTGCGGGAGGACGAGGTCGGAGAGCGAGGACATGGGAGACCCGAAGTCGGTGCGGCTCACTCGCCGCGGATGGCGACCGAGCGGCCGTGCGCCGCGAGTTGTTCCATCGCCGCGAAGGCGGCCACCACCGGTGCCGCCTTGCGCAGGCTCCGCCGGTCGTACGCCAAGATGCTCGTCCGGCGCATGAAGTCGGCGACACGCAGCCCGCTCAGGAAGCGCCCGGCGCCGCCAGTGGGAAGAACATGACTCGGACCCGCGGCGAAATCCCCCACCGCCGTGGGCGTGAAGTTGCCGCGCATGATCGCCCCCGCCGTCGTGATCGACCGCGTCAAACGCACCTGCGCGTCGGGACGCACGAGGAGTTCCAAATGCTCCGGCGCAACCTGGTTCGCGACCTTCACCGCGTCATCAAGCGAACGGACGACGACGGCGAGAAATCCCTCCGCCAGCACGGGTCGGATGCGATCCGCCCGCGGCAGGGTCTTCAGTTGCTCCTCCACCTCGGCGGCGATGCGCGCGATCACGCGACGCGACGGGGCAACAAGGTAGATCTTTTCCCGGCCGCTCCCGTGCTCGGCCTGCGCCAGCAGGTCCGCGGCTGCGTAGTGGGGCACCGCGGAGTCATCGGCAATCACCATCACCTCGCTTGGGCCCGGGAGTGAATCAACCCCGATGGTGCCGAAGACCTGACGCTTGGCCTCGCAGACGTAGGCGTTGCCCGGTCCGAACACCTTGTCGACCGGTCGGATCGTGGCGGTGCCGTAGGCCATCGCCGCCACGGCCTGCACCCCGCCAATCCGGTAGACCTCGCGCACGCCGGCGAGGGCCAGAGCCGCGAGCAGGTGCTCGGAGACCTTCCCCTCAGCATTCGACGGCGTGAACGCGGCGATCTCCGGACAGCCCGCGATCTTCGCCAAGGGCACGGTCATCAGCACCGTCGACACCAGCGGCACCTGTCCACCCGGAACGTAAATCCCCACGCGCTGGAGCGGGAAGTGACGTTCCCCCACGCGCGCCCCATGCAGGTTCCGAGCCGTCCAGCCCTTCGGGAGACTCCGGCGGTTGAACGCCATAACCGCTGCCAACGCTGCCCGGATCGCCCGGCGGTCGGCGGCGGGCAGCCGCGCGACGGAGGCCTGTAGTTCGGCTTCGGGGACCCGGAAATCCGTCGGCGTCAGCCGGGCGCGGTCGAACCGCGCGACATACTCCACGATCGCCTCATCGCCGCGCTGCCGCACATCGGCGAGGATCGCGGCGACGGAGGTGGAGACGGTGGCGGAGGTCGAGCCCGGGTCGGCAAAGGCCCGCAGCTGCGACGCGAAGGTCCGGTTGTTGTAAGTGAGAACGCGCACGGCAGGACGGAAGGTAACGATCAATCACCATCCAAGCGGGGTGCCGCCGACGCGGCAACGACGAACACTCGGCGGCGACGTCGCTCACTCCCACTCAATCGTCGCGGGCGGCTTGGAGCTGATGTCCAGGACGACGCGTGAGACCCCGCGAACCTCGTTGGTGATGCGGGAGGAGATCTTCTGGAGGAGGTCGTCCGGAAGGCGGCTCCAGTCGGCGGTCATGGCATCGCGGGACTCCACGATGCGGAGGCCGATCACGTCGGCGTAGTTCCGTTCATCCCCTACGACCCCGACGGACTTCACCGGCAGGTAGACGGCGAACGACTGCCAGACCTTCCAGTACCACTCGCTGGCCATCATTTCCTCCTGCACGATCGCATCCGCCTCGCGCAGCACGTCAAGGCGCTGGCGCGTGATATCGCCGGCCACGCGCACCCCGAGCCCAGGGCCGGGGAACGGCTGGCGCCAGACCACCTCGCGCGGCAGACCGAGGGCGGAGCCGACGGCGCGGACCTCGTCCTTGAAGAGTTCGCGCAGCGGTTCGAGCAACTTGAGCTTCATGCGCTCGGGCAAGCCGCCGACATTGTGGTGCGACTTGATGAGGGCGGCCGGGTTACCGGCGATGGCGACGGACTCGATGACATCCGGGTACAACGTGCCCTGGGCGAGGAACTCGGCCGGACCCACGCTGCGCAGCGAGCGTTCAAACACCTCGACGAACGTGTTGCCGATGATCTTGCGCTTGCGCTCCGGGTCCGTGACGCCCTTCAGGCGGCGGAGGAAGAGCGTGGATGCATCCACGACGCGCACGTCGATGTGGAAATGCTTCCGGTACAGTTCCTCGACGGCCTCGCGCTCGCCCTTCCGCAGCAGCCCATTGTCCACGAACACGCAGGTGAGCCGGCGGCCGATGGCCTCGTGGATCAGCGCGGCGGCAACGGAGGAATCGACTCCGCCGGACAGGCCGAGGAGAACGCGGGACTTGCCCACCGCAGCCCGGATGTCGGCGACGGAATGCTTGATGAAGTCCTTGGTGGTCCAGTCCTGCCGGGCACCGCAGACCCCGACGAGGAAGTTGCGGAGCACGTCGACGCCGCGCTCGGAGTGCGAGACCTCGGGGTGGAACTGGATGCCGAAGAAATTGCGGCGGCGATCCTCGATCGCGGCGAACGGGGAATTCTCGGTGGTGCCGATCGCGACAAAGCCCGGCGGCAGCGCGGTGAGTTTGTCGCCGTGGGAATTCCAGACCGTGAGCTGTCGCGGCAGCGCGGCGAAGAGCCGGCCCGGGCGCTGAATCCGCAGCGTGCCGTTGCCGTACTCGCGCCGCTCGCCCCGCGCCACGGTGCCGCCGAGCAGGCGGCCCATGAGCTGGATGCCGTAGCAGATGCCGAGAACCGGGACCCCGAGTTCGAAGATCCCGCGGTCCGGCATCGGGGCCCCTTTGGCGAACACGCTGCTCGGTCCCCCGGACAGGATGATGCCAATGACGCCGTCGGCGCGAAGGGCGGCGGCGGACGTGCCGTACGGGTAGATCTTGGAGTACACGTTGCACTCGCGGATCCGGCGGGCGATGACCTGCGTGTATTGGGAGCCGAAATCGAGGACGGCGATCGTCTGGTTCATGGAGCGGGGCGGACAGGGCTAAGGAACGAGTGACCCGGGTGCTGGCGGAGGCAAGCGCCTAGAAGCGCAGGCGTCCCTGCGGCTTCCCGCAGGTTGGGCACGGAGCGGTCTCGGCACCGGGCGGACCCTCGTAGGGCCGCTGGCAGCGCGAGCAGAAGAACGCATGCCGCCGACCGGGCCGGGCGAGCCGACGCGGCCGGATTCGGTCGTAGTACACCCAAAGCCCCAGGTAAAGGAGCGCGACCGCGAGGCAGTAGGCGACGGCGGCATGGGTGAAATCAAGCACGGCGGGAGAGCATGACTTGCGCCACGGCCCGGCTCAAGCCGGAGCGCGGCGCGCGAGGGGAACAAAAAGCGCCGAACCTTGGTTCGGCGCTTGAACGCGGACGACCGCTCCGGACCCTGACGGGCTCAGGCGGAGGCAGCCGGCGCGGCGGCCGCAGGAGCCTCCTCGGCGGGCGCGCTGGCCTTGGCCGGCTTGGCGGCCTTGCGACCCTTGGACTTCTTGTAACCGACGTCGTCCGCCTTGATGACCTCGATCAGCGCCATCTCGGCGGCGTCGCCGCGGCGCTGCTGGCTCAGCTTGTAGATGCGGGTGTAGCCACCCGGACGATTGGCAAACTCCTTGCACTTCTCGTCGAAGAGCGAGGCGATCGCGGCTTCGTCACGCACATCGCGGAGGGCAAGGCGGCGGAGATGCAGCTTGTCCTTCTTCTCGGTGGCGACCGCGGCCTTCTTGGCCTTGGTGATGACCTTCTCGACGAAGGGACGGAGGGCCTTCGCCTTGGTCAGCGTGGTCTTGATCCGACCGTGCTCGATCAGGGAGACCGCGAGATTGGAGAGCATGGCGGCGCGGTGTTCCCGCGTGACGCCGAGCGAAGCGTGGTGCTTGTTATGACGCATGGGTGTGGTGGGTGTTTCGGCCCCCGATCGGCAACCCGGTCGCAGCGTGGGGCGACGGCGGGCGGCGCGAGGGCCGGAAAGGGAGGATTCCGCCGCTCCGGGAGTCGCGAGGACGACCGGGCGGCGGCGGGACTCAGGCTTCCTTCTTGGTGTCGAGGAGACGCTCGTCGAACTTCATGCCGAGCGACAGGCCGAGGGCCTCGAGCTTCTCCTTGATTTCGTTGAGCGACTTCTTGCCGAAGTTGCGGTACTTGAGCATCTCCTGCTCCGTCTTCATGGCGAGTTCGCCGACGGTGGTGATGTTCGCGTTGTTGAGGCAGTTTGCCGCGCGGACGGAGAGCTCGATTTCGTTGACCGACATGTTGAGCAGCTTGCGGAGCTTGTTCTGCTCCTCGCTGACCTCGGACTGCTGGTTCTCGAACTCGTAGGCCTCATCGCTGACGCGGTCGAAGACATCGAGGTGGTGCTTGAGGATCGACGCGGACTGCTTGAGCGCCTCATCGGGCGCGATGCGGCCGTCGGTCCAGACCTCGAGGATGAGCTTGTCGTAGTCGGTGATCTGGCCCACGCGGGTGTTTTCGACCGAGTACTTGACGAGCTTGACCGGGGAGAACAGAGAGTCGATCGGGATGACGCCGATCGCCTGGTCTTCCTTCTTGTTCTGCTCGCCGGGATAGTAGCCACGGCCCGTCTTGATCTCGATTTCGGCGGAGAACGAACGAGGCTTATCGAGGGTGCAGATGACCTGACCCGGATTGATGATCGTAATGTTCGAGTCCGGCTGGATATCGGCGGCGGTGACCGGACCGTCGCGGTTCACCTTGATCTGGAGGGTGACAGGATCGCGTTTCTGCGAGACGACGAGGACCTTCTTCAGGTTGAGGACGATGTCGGTGACGTCCTCGACCACGCCATCGACGCTCTGGAACTCGTGGTTCACACCGTCGATGCGGATGGAGGAGATGGCGGAGCCCTCGATGGAGCTCAGGAGAACGCGGCGGAGGGAGTTACCGACGGTGTGTCCGTAGCCGGCTTCGAACGGCTCGGCGATGAACTTGGCGTAGGTGGCGGTGGCGCCTTCCTCGACTTTGGTGAGCTTGTTCGGGAGTTCGAACTTTCCAAGGCGTTTGGGCATGGCGGGGAGCGGATGAGTAAGTGGAGGTTGTCGGGCCGGAGGCGGGGCGGGCGGCGGACCCTGGGCGCCCCGGACCGGGACCGGATCAGAAGCGGGAGTAGAACTCGACGATCAGCTGTTCGTTGATCGTGGGATCCATCTCCTCGCGGGTCGGCAGGCGGTTGACCACCGCCTTGAAGTTCTCGGCATTGAGCGTGAGCCAGCCGGGAACGTTGCGCATCCGGTTCTCCTCAAGATTGCGGGTGGCGATCTGGCGGGAGCTCGGCGTGTTCTTGATCTCGATCTCCTCGCCGGCGCGGACGTTGTAGCTGGCGATGTCGACCTTGTGACCGTTCACGCGGACATGGCCGTGATTGACCATTTGGCGGGCGGCGGCGCGGCTCTTGGCGAAGCCGAGCAGGTAGACGACGCTGTCGAGGCGGGTTTCGAGCAGCTGCAGGAAGCGCTCGCCGGTGACGCCGCGCTCGCTCTTGGCGATCTCGAACACGCGACGGAACTGGCGCTCCAGCAGCCCGTAGATGTAACGGAGCTTTTGCTTTTCGTTCAGGCCGACGGCGTATTCGGACAGCTTGCGGCGGTTCTTGGGGCCGTGCTGGCCCGGGGGAAAGGGACGACGCTCGTACGCCTTGGTCGCGCCGAAGATCGGCTGACCGAAACGACGACTCATGCGGGTGGTAGGACCTGTGTAGCGGGCCATGATGAACCTGTGCGGTTAAGAGGGTGAAGAGGAAGGTGGATCCGCCCGATTAGACGCGGCGGCGCTTGCGCGGACGGCAGCCGTTGTGCGGGATCGGAGTGACATCGACGATCGACGTGATCTCAAGTCCGATCGCCTGCAGGGCGCGGACGGCGCTGTCACGGCCGAGGCCGGGACCGGAGACGCGGATGACGACGTCCTTGAGGCCGTGGGACATCGCATTGCGGGCGGCATCCTGAGCGACGACCTGGGCGGCGTAGGCGGTGGACTTGCGTGAACCGCGGAAGTTGCACTTGCCGGCGCTCGACCACGCGATCACGTGCCCCTTGAGGTCGGTGATCGAGACGATGGTGTTGTTGAAGGAGGCAAGGACGTTGACGAAGCCCGTAGTGACGTTCTTCGAGCCCTTGGCCTTGCGGATCTTGATCGCTCCGAGTTCCTCCTTGAGGAGTTCCTCGGCGGTCGGTTGCCGGGCGACCCCGCCCACCAGTTCCACGGGCTTGGCGGGCGCGGCGGCTGCGGCGGCATCACCGGCGGGAGCGGTGGCCGGGGCGGCGGCATCGGCAGCCGGGGCGGCCGCCTTCGGGCCCTTGGCGGGCTTCTTCTCGGCGGGAGCGGCGCCCTCGGGGGCGGGGGACTTCGCAGACTTCTCCTTGGCGGGGGCTGACTTTTCTTCGGCCATGACGGTAAATTATTCCTTGGCTGTGGTGACACCCACGGTCTTGCGCGGGCCCTTGCGGGTACGGGCATTCGTGCTCGTGCGCTGGCCGCGCACCGGGAGGCTGCGGCGGTGGCGGATGCCACGATAGCAGTTGATCGCCTGCAGGCGCTTCAGATTCGCCGCGATCTCGCGGCGCAGGTCGCCCTCCACCACCCACTTGTGCTCGGTGATGATGTGCAGGATCTTGTTGAGGTGCTCCTCGGTCAGCTCCTGCGCCCGCAGGTTCGGATCGATGCCTGCTTCCTGCAGGATCTGGTCGGCACGCACCGGGCCGATGCCGTAAATGTAACGAAGCGAGTAAGAAACTTTCTTCTTCGCGGGGATTTCAACGCCAAGGAGACGAGGCATGATGGACGGGAGGGTTTGGTGGGAAAAGGTTGGAGACGAAAGGGAGGGAAACGAACGAAAGTGAAGGGGTGCAGCGCCTCAGGCGGCGTGCAACGGAAAGAGCAGGTTGGTCGGGCGGGTCAGGATCTCCGGACCGGCCTCGGTCGTGAGCACGGTGTGTTCGAAGTGGGCGGAGGGCGATCCGTCAGCCGTGACGATCGTCCACCCATCCGCGAGCACCCGGGTGCGATGGCCGCCCAAATTCACCATGGGCTCGATCGCCAGCGTCATGCCGGGGAGGATCCGGTCGCGGACCTCTCGGCCGAAGTTCGGGATCTGCGGTTCCTCGTGCATCGCGAGGCCGACCCCGTGGCCAACCATGTCGCGCACCACGCTGAAACCGTTGGCCTCGACGTGGCGTTGCACCGCCTGGGAAATATCGGCGATCCGGTTCCCCACCCTCGCCTGCTCAATCGCAAGGCGCAGGGACTGCTCGGTCACAGCCAGAAGTTGCTGAACCCGCGGAGACACCGCACCCACCGCATAGGTCGCGGCATTGTCGCCGACGAAGCCCTGATGGGAGACGACCACATCGATCGCGACGACATCGCCATCGCGCAGGATGCGCCGAAATGAAGGGATGCCGTGCACCACCTCCTCGTTCACCGAGATGCAGGTGTGCGCCGGGTAACGCCGGGCTCCCACCTGATATCCGTAACAGGCGCTCTTGGCGCCGTGCTTCGCGATCGCATCGCGACCCGCCTCCTCCAGATCCTGCGTGCTGATTCCAGGCCGGACAAGCGCCCTCAACTCCTGCAGCACATCGGCTGCAATCGCGCATGCTTCCCGCATGCGCGCGATCTGGCGCTCGTTCTTGATCGGGATCATCGCGAAAGGTCAGTGGCCGGAGCCACCAGCGGAATTCCCATGCGACGGTAGTGCCCGGCGAGGTCGCTCCCAAAGGAGGTCTCATCACCGAGGATGACGGCGTCGAGCGCTTCATCGCGCGCGGCCAGCCACTCATCAAGGATCATTGCCTGGAGCAACGTAGCCGGGAATCCCTGCAACAGGAATCCCGCATCGGGTTTGCGCGACCAAAACCAGCGCCGCATCGCGGCGACCGGGTCCACTTTGCCGGCCGATGGGCCGCGGGACGTGGATCGCGAAATCCCCGGACTCAGCAACGAGGCCGGAGAGACGTGCTCAATAAAATTCAAAGAACGGAAGCTGAAATCGCGGTCACCAGAGACCGGGCCAAGGATCACTAGCTTCGACTTGGCACCGAACTCCGAGACCACAAGAGGGAAGAACGTAGGCGCCCGGACCGCCGAGTAAAGCCTAATTTCCCATGAACTGCCGGTACGCCCAGATGGACAATCCGAGCAGGAAGAGACCGGACAGAGGGAGCACCAACTTCATGACGGCTTCCGAGCTAAGCGCCTCGGAGGTCGGACTCTGCATGCCGGGGTTGCGCGCCCGGATACGACCCTTCTTGAGGAAGCCGTCGTAGTGGCGCTGGAGGAGGAACGTCTCGATCTGCCGCATCGTGTCGAGAACGACGCCGACGGTGATCAACATGCCCGTGCCGCCGAAGAAAATCGCGATGCGCTGCGGGACGTTCAACTCGAACAAGAGCACGTCGGGCATGACCGCGATCACCGTCAGGAAGATCGCTCCGGCCAGCGTCAGACGCGTCATGATGAAGTCGAGGAACTGCGCCGTCGGATCGCCGGGACGCACGCCGGGGATGTAGCCGCCGTACTTCTTCAGGTCATCGGCGATCTGGATCGGCTTGAACATCACCGACACCCAGAAGTAGCTGAAGAACAGGATCAGGAAGACCATGACCGTGTAATACGACCAGTGTCCGCGGAGCAGGTTGTTGGAGAACTCGATCATCCACTTCCAGTTCATCGCGGCGCCGAGTTGGGCAAAGATCTGCTGCGGGAAGAGCAGGATCGCGCTGGCAAAGATGACGGGCATGACGCCGGAATAGTTGACCTTGAGCGGCAGGAAGGAGCTCTGGCCCCCCATGACCTTGTTGCCCACGACGCGCTTGGCGTACTGGACCGGGATCTTCCGCTGGCCCTGCACCACCATGATGATGCCCATCGTGACGGTGACGAACAATCCCACCATGACGATCGCCTGCGGCAGGCCGAGCCGGGCGACTCCGACCGGGGCGAAGAACAGTTGGTAGGTCGCAGCGGCCGCACCGGGAATGTCGGCGAGGATGCCCACGGTGATGAGCAGAGAGACGCCGTTGCCAATGCCTCGCTGAGTGATCTGCTCACCGAGCCACATGAGCATCAGCGTGCCCGCGGTCATAAAGATGACCGAGGTGATCAGGAACCAGCCCTTGCTGACGATGACGATCGAACCGTACTGATTGATGTCGTATCCGGGAAAGAGACGCCCCGGATTCTCCAAGGCAAGGATGAGCAACGTGCCTTGGATCAGGCAGATCGCCACCGTCGCATAGCGCGTGTACTGGGTAAGCTTTTGCCGCCCGACATCACCCTCCTGCTGCAGACGGCTGAGGGCCGGAACCACTGCGGTCATCAGCTGGAAGATGATCGAGGCACTGATGTAGGGCATGATGCCCAAGGCGAAGACAGCGCCCTTCACGAGCGCACCGCCCGTGAACATATTGTAGAGACCGACGAGGGCGCTGGCTCCGCCAGCCGTCTGGTCGGCGAAGAAGGCCTGCAGCGGCTTCGGATCGAGGCCCGGCAGGGGGATGTGCGCGCCCACGCGCGCCACGAAGAGCAGCGCCAGCGTGTAGAAGATGCGGGAGCGGAGCTCCGGGATCTTCAGGGAGTTGGTGAAGGCGGAAAACACGGGTGGGAAAGCAGGAACCGAGGTACGGAGGGCCGGACGGGCCGGGAAGGCAGCGGGGGCCGAAGCCCCCGCGACGTCGCCGTCGGCGTCAGGCGACGATCGCCTGGCCGCCAGCGGCCTCGATCTTCGCCTTGGCGGAAGCCGAGAACTTAGCGGCGGTGACGCGGAGGGCGCGCTTCAACTCGCCATCGCCAAGCACCTTGACGAACGACTCGCCGGCGCGGATCAGGCCATGATCGGCCAAGACCTGCGCGTTGACCTCGGTCGCGGCATCGGGGAGGCCGGTGAGATCGCCGACGTTCACCACGGCCGGTTCGGTCCGGAACGCCGCCTGATTGAAACCGCGGTGCGGGAGCTTGCGGTACAGGGGCATCTGACCGCCTTCGAAGCCCGGGCGGATGCTGCCGCCAGAGCGGGCCGTCTGGCCCTTGCCACCGCGACCGGACGTCTTGCCATGGCCGCTTCCCTCGCCACAGCCCACGCGCTTGCGGCGGTGGACGGCTCCGGGGACATTCTTGAGTTCGTGAAGTTTCATGGGATTCCTAGTTGGGTCGCCGCGCCGGCTGCAGGAGTCGGCGCGACTCGGATGAGAGACGTTGAGGGGAGGATCAGGCCTTGCGGATGGCCGCGATATCGTCCGACAGGCGCAGTTGGCGCAGGGCGGCGATCGTCGCATTGACGACCGCGATGTGATTGTTCGAGCCCATGGACTTGGTGAGCACGTTCTTGACGCCCGCCGCCTCGAGCACCGCACGGACGCCGCCACCAGCGATCAGGCCGGTGCCGGTGGACGCCGGCTTCAGGAGCACCTTGCCTCCGTCGAACACCCCGAAGACCTCGTGGGGAATCGTGTCACCCTTGATCTTGACCTTGATGAGCCGCTTCTTGGCGTGCTCGGTGCTCTTGCGGATCGCATCCGGGACCTCGTTGGCCTTGCCCAGACCCACGCCGATGCTCCCCTTCCCGTCGCCAACCACGGCGAGGGCTGAGAAGCTGAAGCGCCGGCCGCCCTTGACGACCTTGGCGCAGCGGTTGATGAAGACGACCTTCTCGATCATCTCAGGACCATCGGACTTCGCCGGCGCGTCGCGGCGCGGGCCGCGGCCATCGCGACCACCGGGGCCACGACGACCACCACCGGGGCCGCCGGGGCCGCCGAAGGAGCGATTCTTGGGTGCAGCCGGACGGCTTTCGGAGCCGCTGTCAGCCACGGGGGAAGGAACAGATTCAGTGCTCATGGGCAACAGCGGTTAGAAAATCAGACCACCCTCGCGGGCAGCTTCGGCAAAGCTCTTCACCTTGCCATGGTAGCGGGCGCCGCTGCGGTCGAACACGACCGCGCTGAGACCGGCCGTCTTGGCCTTGGCCACGAAGGCCTCGCCGAGGCGCTTGGCGCCCGCGAGGTTGGCCTTGAGGCCCTCCTTGCGCAGGGCCGGATCGAGGCTCGAGACGAACACGAGCGTGGAGCCCGCGGCGTCGTCGATCGCCTGAGCATAAATGTGCTTGGTGCTGAACTTGACGCTCAGACGCGGCCGGGCGGCGGTGCCCACGACCTTCTTGCGGATGCGCCAGCGGCGCTTTTGCAGCAGGTCGGCCTTCTTGATGGTATTCATGAAGTAATTCCTTCGGATGCGGGTTGCGACGGGCGTTAGGCGACCGTCTTGCCTTCCTTGCGGCGAACGCGCTCGCCGACGATGCGGACACCCTTGCCCTTGTACGGCTCCGGCGGGTAGTAACTGCGGATCTCCGCCGTCACCGCGCCGACCAACTGCTTGTCCACACCCTCAACCTTGAGCTTGGTCTGGTCCGTGACCGTGACCTTGATGCCCTCTGGAATGTCGAAAAGAATCGGATGCGAGTAGCCGAGCGCGAGGTCGAGTTGCTTGCCCTTGAGCACGGCCTTGAAGCCGACGCCCTGGATCTCAAGCTCCTTGGTGTAGCCCTCGGTCACTCCCTTGACCATGCCGGCGACGACCGACCGCGCCGTACCGTACATCGCCCGCGAGAAACGGGTGTCCTCGGTGGGGGCGAACGTGACCTTCTTGTCCGCGACATCGATCTTCACGACCGGCGCAAACGACTTCTGGACCTTGCCCTTGGGTCCCTCGACCAAGACGGAGTTGCTGGCCGCGTTCACGGCGACCTTCACCTTCTCGGGAATGACAACGGGCTGCTTTCCAATGCGGCTCATGGGTATGTCTCCTTGGGTTACCAGACCGTGCACACCAACTCGCCACCGACCTTGTGGCGGAGGCAGTTCTGGTTGTTCATCAGGCCGCGGGACGTGGAAAGAATGCTGATGCCGAGGCCGTTGAGGACCCGCGGAATCTCCTGGTAGCCGAAATAGAGACGGCGACCCGGGGTCGACACGCGGTTCACCTGGGTGATCGCGGGCGCCTCGTTCACGTACTTCAACTTGACGACGAGGGTCTTGTGACCGCACTCGTCGGTGCCGTGCGAGTAGTCGGAGATGAAGCCGTCTTCCTTGAGGATGGCCGCGATGGCCTCCTTCATCTGGGAATGGGGCGAGGCGGTCTCCGCCCTTCGCGCTTGCGACGCGTTCCGAAGACGCGTCAGGAAATCGCTGATGGGATCAGTCATGGTCGTGGATGCTGCTTGGGTGAATCCGACGGGTCATATCCCGGGCACCAGAGGTGCACGCACTCCCGTCGGGGAAAAGGATTTACCAGGAGGACTTGGTCACGCCGGGGATCTTGCCGGCGAGCGCAAGTTCACGGAACTGGATACGGGAAACACCGAACCTGCCGATGTAGGCCCGCGGGCGACCGCTCATCGAGCAACGGTTGCGGACACGCACGGCGGAGGAGTTGCGGGGAAGCTTCTGCAGCTTCTTCTGGGCGGCGAAGAACTCCTCGTCGGTGGTCGCAGGATTGGCGAGCAGAGCCTTGAGTTCGGCGCGCTTGGCGGCGAACTTCGCCGTGAGCTTCTTGCGCTTGTCGTTGCGCTGAATGGCGGATGTCTTGGGCATGGCGAAAGTGAAGGTTAGGCGGCCTTTTGGCTCTCCGAACGACGGAACGGCATACCCATCAGACGGAGGAGGTCGCGACCCTCGTCGTCCGACTTCGCGGTCGTAACGATCGTGATGTCGAGGCCCATCGTCTTCTTGACGTTCTCAACGGTGATCTCCGGGAAGATGGTGAAGTCGGTGACGCCCAGGTTGTAATTCCCCTGTCCGTCCAGCTTCGGGGAAACGCCGCGGAAGTCGCGGATCGTCGGGATGGCGACCGCCAGCAGGCGGTACAGGAATTCCCACATGTTCGCGCCGCGCAGCGTGACGTGCGCGCCGACGACCTGGCCGGCGCGGAGCTTGAAGTTGGCGATCGCCTTGCGGGACTTGGCGAGCACGGGCTTCTGGCCGGCGATCAGGCCGAGATCACGGGCGATGTCGGCGATCTGATTCTTGTCGGCTTCCGAGTCGATGCCGGTGTTGATCACGATCTTCGTGATCCGCGGCACCTGGTGCACGTTCTTGTAGCCGCGCAGTTTGGTCAGCTCGGGCACGACCTGCTCGGCATACAGTTTCTTGAGGGAGGGTACGGTACTCATGGAGAATGCCCCGGGTTTCCAAGCCGGAGGCGGAGGGAGTTACGTGGAAAGGGAAAAAGGTTGAGCATCCCCCAACCCCGGAACCGGGGCAAGGAAGATCGCCGGAAAGGTCAGGCGCCAGCGACAGCCTTTGCCGGGCGGCGCTTGCTGGCGTCGTAGCGGCTCTTGAGCTGCAAGTTGGACACGTGGATGGAGCCTTCGCGCTCGGCGATGGTGCCGTTGGGATGCTCCTGAGACTTCTTGAGGTGGCGCTTGATCATCGCGACGCCCTCGACGCGGGCGCGCTGCGATCCGGCAAGGATCTCGAGAATCTTGCCGGACTTGCCGCGATGGGCACCGGCGAGGACGACGACTTCGTCGCCGCGTTTGATGTGAAATGTCGGCATGGTCGGCTCCTTTACAGCACCTCGGGGGCGAGCGAGATGATCTTCATGAAGTTCTTGGCGCGCAGCTCGCGGGCGACGGGCCCGAAGATGCGGGTGCCGCGCGGATTGCCGTCGGCACCGATGATGACGATCGCGTTGGCGTCGAAGCGCAGGTAACTGCCGTCGGCGCGGCGCACCGGGGCGCGCGTGCGAACGACGACGGCCTTGGCGACCTCGCCCTTCTTCACGGTAGCGTCGGTGGTGCTCTCCTTGATGTGCACGGTCACGATATCACCCACGCCGGCGGTGTCGGTGTTTTGACCCTTGCGGGAGATGAAGGCGGCCTTGCGGGCGCCGGTATTGTCGGCGACCTCTACGATGGAACGAAGCTGGATCATGGGATTCCTTTCAGTCTGCAGCGGGTGCGCTCGGTCCGGCCTCAGGCCGTACCGGGCGACTTCGGCGCGGTGGTCTTGGTGGGGACGGCGGCGGCGACATCGGTCTCGCTGATCGCCACGGCATCGGAAACGACGGCGCGCTCCACGACGCGGATGACGCGCCAGCGCTTGAGCCGACTGAGAGGGCGGGTCTCCATGACCTCGACCTTGTCGCCAGCCTTGGTCTCATTCTTCTCGTCGTGCACATGGAGCACGGTCTGACGATTGATGACCTTATGGTAACGCGGATGCGGCGTCTTGTAGGGGATCGTGACCTTGACCGACTTGTCGCCGGAGCGGGTGGTGACGAACCCGGTGAGGGTCTTGCGGGAATTGCGCGTGGACATGGCGGTTAGGCGGCTTGGGCGGACTTCTTCGCGTTGGCCCCGGCGAGGAGCCGGGCGATGTCCTTGCGCAGGGCGCGGACCTCGTGGGTCTTCTCGACCTGGCCGGTGTGCTTGCGGAGACGCAGTTGGAGGAGACGCTCGCGGGCCTCGCGGACCTTGGAGTCGATCTCGGCGGGCGTCAGTTCACGAATTTCTTTGGCAGTCATGTCAGTCGGGGGTGTCGGTTTAACCCGCAGGTTAGGCGGCGGCTCCGGCGCGCACGATGAAGCGGCAACGGAACGGCAGTTTGGCGTCGGCGAGGCGGAAGGCTTCCTTGGCGATCGAGGCCGGAACGCCGGAGAGCTCGAAGAGCACGGCGCCGGGCTTGATCACGGCCACGTAGAACTCGACCGGGCCCTTGCCCTGACCCATGCGGGTCTCGGCCGGCTTCTTCGTCACGGGCTTGTGCGGGAAGATGCGGATCCAGAGCTTGCCCTTGCGCTTGAGGTGGCGGGAGATCGTGACGCGGGCGGCCTCGATCTGCTGGCCCGTCATCGGGCCGCGGGAGAGGGATTGAAGACCAAACTCGCCGAAGGCCAGCGTGTTGCCGCGCTTGGCGTTGCCGGCGCGCGAGCCCTTCTGGGACTTGCGGAACTTGGTGCGGGAGGGTGCGAGAGCCATGGGAGATGTCCGGAGTTTTTTGGTTCAGACCCGCGGCGCGGAGCGCTGCGGGAGCGACCAGCTTAGGCGTTGGCGTCGGCTTCCTTTTTGCAGATCCAGCACTTCACGCCGATCTTGCCGTACACGGTCTGGGCCTCGGAGAAGCCATAGTCGATGTGCTCGCGGAGGGTGTGCAACGGGACGCGGCCCTTGCGCTGCCACTCACGGCGGGCGATGTCGGCGCCGCCCAGGCGGCCCGAGCACTGGATACGAACGCCCTCGGCGCCGAGCGCCATGGACATTTCGACCGCCTTCTTCATGGCCCGGCGGAACGCGATGCGGCGCTCCAGCTGGAGGGCGACGTTCTCGGCGACAAGCTGCGCCTCGATCTCGGGCTTCTTGACCTCCTGAATATCGAGGAGGATTTCCTTGCCGGTGAGCTTGGCGAGATCGTCCCTGATCTTTTCGACCTCCTGACCCTTGCGGCCGATCACCACGCCCGGACGGGCGGTGTAGATCTTGACGCGCACGCGGTTGGAGGCGCGCTCAATGAAGATGCGCGGCACGGAGGCGAGTTTCAGCTTCTCCATCAGCTTCTCGCGGATGATCTGATCCTCGAGGAGAAGCTTCGGGAAATCCTTCTTCGTCGCGAACCAGCGGGACTGCCAGTCCCGGCGGACGGCGAGGCGGAAGCCAGTGGGATTGGTCTTTTGGCCCATGGTGAGGATCAGTTGGAGTTGCCGTCCGTCAGGACGATCGTGATGTGGGACATCTTCTTCCGGCGGGGCATGGCGGTGCCACGGGCTCCGGCCTTGAAACGCTTCAGCACCGGGCCTTGGTCCACGATGGCGGACTTCACGGTGAGGGCGTCGGCCGAGAGGTTGTTGTTGTTCTCGGCATTCGCGATCGCGCTCTTCAGCGTCTTGGCGATGAGCTGCGCGCTCTTCCGCGGGATGACCCCGAGAAGATCGACGGCATCGGGGGCCTTGCGGCCCTGAATCGTACGGGCCACCTCGCGCACCTTCTTCGGTGACATGCGAGCGTAGCGGGTGATGGCTTGGACTTCCATGGTGACGGGAGGGATTCCCCGGGAGGGGCGACAGCAGCGGCACCGGAGCGGTGGCCGCCCTGCCCTTTTGATGGGATGGGACGGGTCGGTTGGAACGGTTGAAAAACGCGGGACGCGGGGCGCTCAGATCTCCTTGCGGGTCATGCCGCCGTGCGCCTTGAAGACGCGCGTTGGGGCAAACTCACCGAGCTTGTGACCGACCATGTTCTCCGTCACGTACACCGCCACGAACGCCTTGCCGTTGTGGACGTTGAACGTGAGGCCGATGAAGTCGGGCGTGATCGTCGAACGGCGGGACCACGTCTGGATGGGCTTCTTCGCACCGCCGGACTTGGTTGCCTTCTCGATCTTCTCGAGCAGGTGGTAGTCGACGAAAAAGCCTTTTTTAATGGAGCGGGCCATGGTGGGAGAGAGCGATTACTTCCGGTTGCGGGGCGGACGGCCGTTGTGGCGGACCAGGATCTGGCTGCTGGAGGTCTTGGACCGGCGGCGGGTCGGGAAGCCCTTGGCGAGCTGACCCCACGGCGACACCAGTTGCTGGCGACCGCCACCGCCCTTGGACTTGCCCTGACCACCGCCGTTGGGGTGATCGACGGGGTTCATTGCCATACCGCGCACGCGCGGACGACGACCGAGCCAGCGGTTGCGCCCGGCCTTGCCAAGCGACTCGTTGGCGTGGTCTCCATTGCCCACCTCGCCGATCGTGGCGCGGCAGTTCGGGCTGAGGAGGCGAACCTCACCGGACGGCATCTTCAGCTGGGCGACGCCGTTCTCAACCGCCACAAGCACGATCGACGTACCGGCGGTGCGGCCGAGCTTCGCGCCGCGGCCCGGCACCAGTTCGACGCAATGCAGCGCGGTCGAGGGCGGGATCAGGCTCAGCGGGAAGTTGTTGCCGACGAGGAAGTCGTTGGTCGTCGCCTTGTCCGAGGCAACGATCGTTGCGCCGACCGCAAGCCCCTTGGGAGCGATGATGTAGCGCTTCTCGGCCGTCGCGTCCTGATACTGGATCAGGGCGATGTGCGCCGTGCGGTTCGGATCATACTCCAGCGCGATGACCTTCGCCGGCACGTCGAGTTTGTCGGCGCGCTTGAAGTCAATGATGCGGTAAAGCTGCTTGTGACCACCGCCGCGGCGGCGCGACGTCACGCGGCCATAGACGTTGCGTCCGCCGGTCTTCGGCTTCGGCTCGGTCAGGGCGCGCTCCGGACGCTTCTTGCTCAGGCCCTGAGGGCTGTTGAGCAGCGTGAAGCGCTGGGCGGGGGTCAGGGGACGGAAAGGTTTGAGAGCCATGGTGGTGTTCTCCGGGATTCGGCGAGCGCGCCTAGACGAGCTCGATCTTGTCGCCCGCCTTGAGGGTCACGATCGCCTTCTTGAAGTCGGAGGTCGTGCTCGGGCGGCCGGTGCGGCTGCGCTTGTTCTTGCCGCGGTAGTTTTGGACGTTCACGCGCGTGACCTTGACTTTGAAGGTCTGCTCAACGGCTTGGCGCACGGCGCCCTTGGTCGCGCCGGGCGCGACCTCGAACGTGTATTGGCCGAGGTCCGCTGAAGCCTGCGTCGCCTTTTCGGTCAGGCGGAGGAGTTTGAGAGTCTGGAGGGCGTTCATCTTAGTTCTGGGCTCCGTTGACGCGGGCGAGGATGGCCGTGAGGGCGGCCGAGCTGACGATGATCTTGCGGTACTGCGCGAGATCGAGCGCGTTGAGCTTGGCGGCCTCCTGGAGGGAGACGCGGGCGAGGTTGCGGGCGGCGCGGGCCGACTCGCTCGTGAACGGAGCGTCGACGAGGAGCAACTTGCCCTTCGGCTCGATGCGATTCACGATCGCGTTGACCTCGCGGGTCTTCGCCTTGGGCAGGGACACGCTCTCGATCACGACGAGTTCGCCGGCCGACGCGCGGTCAAACAGCGCCCGGCTGAAGGCGAGCGAACTGACCTTCTGGTTGATCTTCTTGGAGAAGTCGCGCGGACGCGGACCGAAGACCACGCCACCGCCAACCCAGAGGGGCGAGCGGATGGAGCCGGCGCGGGCGCGACCGGTACCCTTCTGGCGCCACGGCTTCTTGCCGCCGCCAGAGACCTCGCCACGCGTCTTGGTGGAGCGCGTGCCCTGGCGCTGGTTGGCGCGGATGGCGACGATCACTTCCTTGAGCGCCTGCAGGCCCTTGTCGCCCTCGAAGACGGGCAGGTTCGGGAAATCCTCATCGCGGCTCGACGAGGCGTCGGGACTGTAAACTTTGAGCTTCATGGCTGGGGATCCTCTCGCTTAGGCGGTGGCCTTGGGCTGGCCCTTGATCGCGGTGCGGACGATCACGTCGTCCCCGTTGGCGCCGGGGATGGCGCCCTTCACGAGCAGCAGGTTCTTCTCGGGGAGAATCTTCACCACACGCAGGTTCTGCACGGTGCGGCGGTCGCCGCCCATGTGACCAGGCATGGCTTGGTTCTTCCACGAACGGCCCGGCGTCTGGCGCATGCCGATCGAGCCGATGCGGCGATGGAACATGGAGCCGTGGGAGGCAGGGCCGCCCGCGACGCGGAAGCGGCGCACGACTCCCTGGAAGCCCTTGCCCTTCGTGATGCCGATGACATCCACGAGCTGGCCTTCCTTGAAGGTCTCAACGGTGACCACGTCGCCCTGCTTGAGGGCGGACGCGCCGTCGAGGCGGACCTCGGACAGCACGCGCGGCGTGGAATCGAGACCGGCCTTCTTCGCGTGAGCGGACTCGCCCTTAGAGGCGTTCTTGTCCTTCTTCTTCGCAAAGCCGATCTGAACGGCGTCATAGCCGTCGTTCGCGGCGGTCTTGACCTGGACGACTGAGCAGGGTCCGGCTTCGACAACGGTGACGGGGACCAAGACGTTTTGCGCGTCGTAGACCTGCGTCATTCCGAGTTTGGTGCCAATGAGTGTGCTGATTGACATGGGCTAAGTGGTAGGTGGAGGGTTTCCGTTTGGAGACCTACATTAGCGATTCTCCCCTCGCCGGGGAGAGTGGCCGCTAGACTGTGGGTGAAGGATTTCCGGGTGCTCAGACGTTGATGGTGATGTCGACGCCCGAGGGGAGATTGAGCTTCTTGAGCTCGTCGACCGTTTGCGCGGTCGGCTCGATGATGTCGATGAGGCGCTTGTGCGTCCGGGTCTCGAACTGCTCCATCGACTTCTTGTCGACGTGCGGGGAGCGATTGACGGAGAGCTTGTCGATGCGCGTCGGCAGCGGGATCGGACCCGACACGCGGGCACCCGAGCGTTTGGCGGTCTCGACGATCTCGAGGGCGGACTGGTCGATGACCCGGTAGTCGAAGCCCTGGAGCTTGATGCGAATGCGTTGGCCTTTCATGGCGAAAGTGAGTGGTTACGTGCGCGCCGGCGCCTTGGGGGAAGCCTCGACGATCTTCTGCAGCTGGGCGTTGGGCACCTGCTCGAAGTGTGAGGGCGTGATGGAAGCGCTTGCGCGCCCCTTGGAGAGGGATCGGATGTCGGTGACGTAGCCGAACAGGGTCTCGAGCGGCACGGCGGCCGTGACAATGCACGCGCCCGCCTTGTTCTCCATGCCCTGAATGGTGCCGCGGCGACGATTGATGTCGCCCATGAGGTCGCCTTGGTAGTCCTCCGGGGTCGTCAGCTCCACCGCCATGATCGGCTCGAGGAGGATGGGCTTGGCCTTCTTCATCGCCTCCTTGAAGGCGAAGATGCCCGCCATCTTGAACGCCAGCTCGGAGGAGTCGACTTCGTGGAAGGAACCGTCGGTGATGCGGACGATCGCATCGACCGTCGGGTACCCGGCAATGACGCCGTTATTCGATCCCTCAAGGATGCCGTCCGTCGCCGGCTTGATGAACTCCTTCGGAATCGCGCCGCCAACGATCTCGTTAACGACCTCGATGCCCTTGCCCTTCTCGTTGGGTTCGATCTTGACCACGACGTGGCCGTACTGGCCCTTGCCACCCGACTGGCGGATGAACTTGCCCTCGGCTTCGGCAGCGGCGGTGACCGTCTCGCGATAGGCGATCTGCGGCTTGCCCGCGGTCGCCTCGACCTTGAACTCGCGCTTCATGCGGTCGCGGATGATGTCGAGGTGGAGCTCACCCATGCCCGCGAGGATGACCTGACCCGTGTCCGGATCGGTTGAGACGCGGAGGGTAGGATCCTCGGCCACCAGCCGCTGCAGAGCGGTGCCCATCTTCTCCTGGTCGGCCTTGGAATTGGGTTCGATCGACATCGCGATCACCGGATCCGGGAAGGACGGCGGTTCCAGACGAATGTCGTTGTCCTCGTGGGACAGCGTGTCGCCGGTGATCACGTCCTTGACGCCCACGAGGGCACAAATGTCACCCGCGTAGGCCATGTCGATTTCCTCGCGCTCAATGGCGCGCATCAGCACGAGACGCGAGACCCGCTCCGAACGCCGCGTGCGCGGGTTGTAGAGGGACATGCCCTTGGTCAGCGTGCCGGTGTAGACGCGGAAGAAGACCAGCTTGCCGACGAACGGATCGCTCCAGAGCTTGAACGCGAGACCGGCGAGCCTGGCCTTGTCGTCAACCTTGGCTTCGACCTCGGTGCCATCGGAGTCCTGGCCCTTCATGGGCGGGACGTCGATCGGACTCGGGAGGTAATTGACGACGCAGTCGAGGAGGCGCTGCACGCCCTTTTTCTTGAAGGCGGAGCCCGGGATGACGCCGGTGAATTGGAGCGAGATCGTCGCCTTGCGCACGCCGAGCATCAGCTCGTCTACGGAGATCTCCTCGCCACCGAGGTACTTCTCGGCGATGACGTCGTCGAAATCGGAAACCGCCTCGATCAGGCGATCGCGGTATTCCTTCGTCTGTTCGACATACTCCGCCGGAATGGCGCTGGTGATCGGACTCAGGCCGAGCGGGTCCGTCGTTTCGTCGAAGATGTAGGCGATCTGCTGGACGAGGTCGATGACCCCGCTGAAATTCTCTTCCTTGCCGATCGGGATGAAGAGCGGGTGGGCGTTGGCCTTGAGCTTCTCGCGCATCTCGGAGATCGCACGGAAGAAATCGGCACCGGTGCGGTCCATCTTGTTGATGAACGCGACGCGCGGAACGCGGTACTTGTTGGCTTGGCGCCACACCGTCTCGGACTGCGGCTGGACTCCGGCGACGGCACAGAAAACGGCGACGGCACCATCGAGCACGCGGAGGGAGCGCTCAACCTCGGCGGTGAAGTCCACGTGGCCGGGGGTGTCGATGATGTTGATGCGCTGCTTGATGCCCTTCCACGGGCCGCAGGAGGCATTCCAAGCACAGGAGATGGCGGCGGCCGTGATGGTGATGCCACGCTCACGCTCCTGCTCCATCCAGTCGGTCACGGTCGATCCCTCGTGCACCTCGCCCATCTTGTGGACGGCGCCCGAGTAGAAGAGGATGCGCTCCGTGGTCGTCGTCTTGCCCGCATCAATGTGCGCGGCAATGCCGATGTTCCGGGTCCACTCCAGCGGGAACGGCCGAGTCGGCGAGTTCACCGGAGCAAACTGGGACTTTTCAGTGACGATCTTGAGATCGATGGAAGCGGACATGGTGACGCGTCGGAAAGTATTACCAGCGAAGGTGGGCGAAGGCGCGGTTGGCCTGGGCCATCTTGTGCGTGTCTTCCTTCTTCTTCACGACCGAACCGGTGTTGTTGTAGGCATCGACGATCTCGGCCGCGAGCGCGTCACGCATCGGCACGCCCTTGCGGGTGCCGGCGGCGGTGACGATCCAGCGGAGGGCCAGGCTCTCCTGACGTTCAAACGAAATTTCCACCGGAACCTGGTAGGTGGCGCCACCGACGCGGCGGCTCTTCACCTCAAGGCGCGGGCGAGCGTTTTCCATCGCGCCGATCAGCAGATCGACCGGATCGCCCTTCTCCAGCTTCTCGGACACCTTGGCAAACGCACCGTAGACGATGCGCTCCGCGAGATTCTTCTTTCCGCTCTTCATCACCACATGGACCAAGTGCGCCACCAGCGGACTCTGGTAGCGAATGTCTGGTTCAATCGTGCGTTTGTCGGCTCTGTGACGGCGTGACATGGTAGGAGTGCGTCGTTCCTGGGGTTACTCAGGCCTTGGCGGCCTTCGGGCGCTTGACGCCGTACTTCGAGCGGCTGCGGCGGCGTTTCTCCACGCCCGTCGCGTCGAGCGTGCCGCGCACGATGTGGTAGCGGACGCCAGGAAGGTCCTTCACGCGGCCACCGCGAACGAGCACGATCGAGTGCTCCTGAAGGTTGTGACCCTCGTCAGGAATGTAGGAAATGACTTCGTTGCCATTGGTCAGGCGCACCTTGGCAACCTTGCGGATCGCGGAATTGGGCTTCTTCGGCGTGCGGGTCATGACCTGCACGCAGACGCCGCGGCGAAAGGGGTTGCCCGCGAGCGCCGGTGACTTGGACTTTGTGCGGATGCTGCGGCGGCCCTTGCGCACAAGTTGGTTGATGGTCGGCATACGAAATGGTGTGTCTCGGAAGTGGCGAAAAGACGCGGAAACTAGCAACGGGCTCCCCCTCGGCAAGCAGAAACTCGAAGATTATCGCGGGAACCCGTTATTTCCCGGAGCCGAGGCATTTCCACGGTGGAAAACCGCGGAGCGACGCCTAACTCAGGGAGAATCGATACCCCGGAGGACGAGCCAGACCCTGGCAAAAAATCGCCCGGCTTTTGAGGGCCGGGCGAATAACGACTTGGAGCTAAGCTCGACAAGTCGTTTTGGCGGGAGGGAAAGCGAGCAAAGGAGATGCCGCCGCCTGAGGCAAGCGCTTTCTCGCGACGAAATTCACTTTCCCGGAACTGCGCATCCGGTCGAGCTCGCCCGGTAAATTCCTGGCCGCGCTTCTTCCCCGGCCCGCGAACCCTCTCCCCACCCTCCCTCGCATCACCGGTACGCAACCCCGGCCGCGCTGCTCTCCTGACTCCTCCCCCGCCTTGCCGACCCGCCGGCAGTTTGCCTGCCCGCGCCGTTAAACGCAAACCGGCCGCATCCTTGGCGGATGCGGCCGGTCGGTTGGGACGTCGCGCGCGCTCGCGCCGTCGTTCCTTAAGCCGTGGTGGCGTCGGCGGGGAGGGTTTCCTCGGTGCCGGTCAGCTCCTCGCCAAACGGCAGGGAGATCCGGAGGCGCTTGAACGCCGGGAGGCCGGTGCCAGCGGGGATGAGGTGACCCATGATCACGTTCTCCTTGAAGCCCTTCAGGTTGTCGACCTTGCCAAGGGTGGACGCGTCGGTCAGGACGCGCGTCGTCTCTTGGAAGGACGCGGCGGAGATGAACGACTCGGTCTCGAGCGAAGCCTTGGTGATGCCGAGGAGAATGGGCTCGGCTTCCGCAGGCTTGCCGCCCGCCTCTTCGATCCGACGGTTGTCGGCGAGGAATGCGGCGCGGTCCACCTGCTCGCCCCAGAAGTGCTCGCTGTCACCGGGGTCGGTGATGCGGACCTTGCGGAGCATCTGGCGGATGATGATCTCGATGTGCTTGTCGTTGATCGTCACGCCCTGCAGGCGGTACACCTCCTGCACTTGGGAGATCAGGAAGTCGTACAGCGCGCTCGGCCCAAGGATCTCAAGGATCTCGTGCGGATCGGCGGAGCCTTCCGTGAGGTGCTGGCCCTTGTGGACCACGTCGCCCGGCTGCACGATGATGTGCTTGCCGGTCGGAATGAGATGCTCCTCTTCCTGCGCGGTCTCCTCATTGCGGACGACGAGCTTGCGCTTGCCGCGGACCGTGCCTTCGAAGCCGACGATGCCGTCGATGCGCGCCATCTCGGCGGCATCCTTCGGACGACGGGCTTCGAACAGCTCAGCCACGCGCGGAAGACCGCCCGTGATGTCCTTCGTCTTGGAGGCTTGGCGCGGCGTCTTGGCGAGCAGGGCGCCGGGAGCGATGACATCGCCCTCGTTCACGACGATCTGCGCACCCACCGGAATCGAGTACGCCGCCAGAGGCTGGTTCTTGCCGGCGCGGATCTCGATCTGCGGATTGAGGTCCTCCTTGTGCTCGATCACCACCGTGGCGATGCGACCGGACGATTCGTCAAGCTCACGCTTCACGGTCACGCCCGGGATCATGTCCTTGAACACCAGCGTGCCACCCTTCTCGGACAGCACCGGCACGTTGTAGGGATCCCACTGCGCCAGCACCGCACCCTTGTCGATGGCACCGCCATCGCCGACGTGCAGGAACGAGCCCACGACGATGTTGTAGCTCTCAAGCTCCTTGTCGTCTGCATCCACAATCTGGATGCTGCCGGTCTTGTTCAGCACGATGTTGCCGCCGTCGGCGGTCTGCACGAGGCGCAGGCCGCGGTAGCGCACCGTTCCCCTCGAGCGGACGCGAATTTCCGGGGTCTTGAATCCGCCGGACGCCACGCCGCCGATGTGGAAGGTACGCATGGTCAGCTGCGTTCCGGGCTCACCGATCGACTGAGCGGCAATGATGCCAACGGAGTCGCCGATCTTCGCGAGGCGGTTCGTGGCCGGGTTGATGCCGTAGCTCTTGGCGTCGATGCCGAGCTTGCTGATGGAGGTCAGCGGGGACATCACCTTCACGCGCTCGATGCCGGAATCGACGATCTTGGTCGCGATCTCCTCGGTGATGAGCTCGCCGGAACCGATGAGGCATTCCTTCGGGTTGAGCGGGTTGTAGACGTCGTCGCTGGAGCAACGGCCGACGATGCGCTCGCGGAGGCCGACGATCTCGTCGTCGCCCTCGAAGATCGCCTTCTTCCAGATGCCATCGCGGGAGCCACAATCCTCCTCGGCGATGATGACGTCCATGGCCACGTCGCAGAGCTTGCGGGTCATGTAGCCGGCGTCCGCCGTCTTGAGGGCGGTGTCGGCGAGGCCCTTGCGGGCGCCGTGGGTGGAGATGAAGTACTCGAGAACGGTCAGGCCTTCGCGGAAGGACGAGAGAATCGGGCGCTCGATGATTTCGCCAGACGGCTTCGCCATGAGGCCGCGGGTGCCACACAGCTGGCGGACCTGCTGCTTGTTACCACGGGCGCCGGAGTCCATCATGATGTACACCGGATTCACCTCGTTCTTGCCCTCGTTGTTCTCGAGCTTCGAGAACACGGCCTTGGCGATCTTGTCCGTCGCGCCAGTCCAGATGTCGACCACCTTGTTGTAGCGCTCGCCATCGGTGATGATACCCTTGTTGAACTGCCCTTCGACTTCGGCGATCTTCTTCCGGGACTCGGAGACGATCTCCTTCTTGTCCTCGGGGATGATCATGTCGTCGATGCCGATCGAGATGCCGGCCTGGAAGGCGGTCTGGAAACCGAGTTCCTTGAGGCGATCGAGCATGTCGACGGTCACGGCGTCGCCAGCGACCTTGTAGGTGTTCAGAATCAGGTCGCCCAGCTTGCCCTTCGGCACCGGGAAGTTGATGAAGCCAAGGCCGGCGGGCCAGATCTGGTTGAAGATCACGCGGCCGACCGTGGTCCGCAGCACGCGCTTCTCGGCATTGCCGTAGACGGTGGAGCGCCGGTAGTCCGGATTCGGGATCTCGACCCAGTCGTGCACCTTGAGGGCGCCGTCCGCCTTGACGTAGAGCACCTCCTGCAGACCCGAGAGCATCGGTACGCGCTGGTCCTTGGTCGGCTTCTTGCGCGGCTCAATCGTCAGGTAGTAAGCACCCAGCACGATGTCCTGAGACGGCGTGAGGATCGGCTTGCCCGAAGACGGCGAGAAAATGTTGTTCGTCGACATCATCAGGAGTTTGCACTCCATGACGGCCTCGAGCGAAAGCGGCACGTGGACGGCCATCTGGTCACCGTCGAAGTCGGCGTTGTAGGCCGTGCACACGAGCGGATGGACGCGGATCGCCTCGCCCTCGATGAGCACCGGCTCAAACGCCTGAATGGAAAGGCGGTGGAGCGTAGGCGCGCGGTTGAGCAGCACCGGGTGACCCTTCGTGACTTCCTCGAGGATGTCCCACACTTCGGGGGACTTCTTCTCGATCATCTTGCGCGCACCGCGAACGGTGTGGACGAAGCCAAGTTCCTTGAGGCGGCGGATGATGAACGGCTCGAACAGCACGAGCGCCATCTTCTTCGGAAGGCCGCACTGGTTGAGCTTGAGCTCCGGACCGATAACAATGACGGAACGGCCCGAGTAGTCGACGCGCTTGCCGAGGAGGTTCTGGCGGAAGCGGCCCTGTTTGCCCTTGAGCATGTCGGACAGGGACTTCAGCGGGCGGTTGCCGGCACCCGTCACCGGGCGGCCGTGGCGACCGTTGTCAAACAGGGCGTCAACGGCCTCCTGCAGCATCCGCTTTTCGTTGTGGATGATGACGTCGGGCGTCCTGAGCTGCATCAGGTTCCGGAGACGGTTGTTCCGGTTGATGACGCGGCGGTAGAGATCGTTGAGGTCAGACGTCGCGAAACGTCCACCCTCCAGGGGCACGAGCGGGCGCAGGTCCGGCGGGATGACCGGCAGCACCTCGAGCACCATCCATTCTGGGCGGGACTTCGATTGGATGAAGCCCTGGATGACCTTCAGGCGCTTCGAGAGCTTCTTCTTGATCTGCTTCGACCGCGTCGCGCGCATCTGCTCCTGGAGCTCGGCGACGGTCGCGACCATGTCCATGCCCTTGAGAGCCTCGCGAACGGCCTCGGCACCCATCTTGGCGACGAACGAGTCGTCACCGTACTCATCGAGGGCCTGACGGTATTCGTTGTCGGTGAGCAGCTGCTTGGGTTCGAGCGGGGTCTTGCCCGGGTCGATCACAATGTAGTTCTCATAGTAGATCACCCGCTCAAGCGAGCGGGCGGTCATGTCGAGCAGGAGGCCAAGACGGCTCGGCATGCTCTTGAGGAACCAGATGTGGGCGACCGGGACGGCGAGTTCGATGTGCCCCATGCGCTCGCGGCGGAAGCGGGCGATGGTCACCTCGACGCCGCAGCGATCGCACACGACGTCCTTGTACTTGATGCGCTTGTACTTTCCGCAGGCGCACTCGTAGTCGCGGACCGGGCCGAAGATCTTTTGGCAGAAGAGACCGCCCGGCTCGGGCTTGAACGTGCGGTAGTTGATCGTCTCGGGGTTCTTGACCTCGCCCTTGGACCACGCGCGGATGGTTTCCGGCGAGGAGACGGTGATGGAGACGCAGTCGAAGAGCTTCTCTTCGAGACCGAGCGCGGACCGGGCCTCATCGCGAGTCGAGGCGGCGGTTTCAGCAGGTTGGATGCTCATGGGAGGGACGCTGGCGTGAAAGGATGCGGAACGGATGCGGGCGAAAGGCGGACGGCTCAGGCTCCGAGGCTGAGCGCGTCTCCCTTGGAGAGCTTGATGTCGAGGCCGAGGGACTGGATTTCCTTGATGAGCACGTTGAACGACTCCGGCGTGCCGGCGACGAGCGTGTTGTCGCCCTTGACGAGCGACTCGTAGATCTTGGTGCGGCCCTGCACGTCATCGGATTTGACGGTGAGCAGTTCCTGCAGCGTGTGCGCCGCGCCATAGGCCTCGAGCGCCCACACCTCCATTTCGCCGAAGCGCTGGCCGCCGTACTGCGCCTTGCCGCCCAGCGGTTGCTGGGTGACGAGCGAGTACGGACCCACCGCCCGGGCGTGGATCTTGTGGGAGACCAAGTGGTTCAGCTTCATCATGTAGATGTAGCCAACGACGACCTCCTGATCGATCTTCTCGCCGGTGCGGCCATCGAACAGCGCGCTCTTGCCCGAGTTCGGGAGCCCCGCCTGCTTGAGGTACTCACGGACCTTCTTCTCGGGGATACCGTCGAAGACGGGCGTGGCCACCTTGATGCCGAGCTTCTTGCACGCCCAGCCCAGGTGCGTCTCGAGCACCTGACCGACGTTCATGCGCGAAGGCACGCCCAGCGGATTCAGGCAGATCTCGACCGAGGTGCCGTCCGGAAGGAACGGCATGTCTTCCTCGGGGACGATCTTGGCGACGACGCCCTTGTTGCCGTGGCGGCCGGCCATCTTGTCTCCGACCTCGAGCTTCTGCTTCGTGGCGATGTAGACCTTGACCTGCTTGATCGCGCCGGTGCCGGCATCTTCGCCCGCCTCGACGCTCTGGATCTTGCGTTCGCGATCGCCCTCGAGCTCATCGAACTTCCCTTGGTAGGAGCCGATGATCTCCATGATCTTGATGCGGACCGGGGAGGGATCGATCTCGACGTGCTTGGAAACCGCCGCGAGCTTGCGCAGCAGGGTCTTCGTGATCTTGCGGTTGGCGGGGATGATGATCTCGCCCGTCTGGCCATTGACCACATCGAGCGGGATCTTCTCGCCGAGCAGAATGTTGGACAGCGCCTCGGTCAGGGACTCGCGCAGCTTGTCCATCTCCGTCTTGTAGTCTTCCTGGATCTGCTTGATCTGGCGACGACGGTCGGACGGGGACAGCTTCTCCTGCTGGTTGTCGATGCGGGAGGAGACCTTGACGTCCATGATGATGCCACCGACGCCGGAGGGCACCACGAGGGAGGTGTCCTTCACGTCTGCAGCCTTCTCGCCGAAGATGGCGCGGAGGAGCTTTTCCTCCGGTGCAAGTTCGGTCTCGGACTTCGGCGTGATCTTGCCGACGAGGATGTCGCCCGGCTTGACCTCGGCGCCGATGCGAATGACGCCGTTGTGATCGAGGTTCTTGAGGGCCTCCTCGCCGACGTTCGGGATGTCGCGGGTGATTTCCTCAGGCCCGAGCTTCGTGTCACGTGCGGTGACCTCGAACTCCTGGATGTGGATGGACGTGAAGACGTCTTCCTTGAGCACCTTCTCAGAGATCAGGATCGCGTCCTCGAAGTTGTAACCGTTCCACGGCATGAACGCCACGAGGACGTTGCGGCCCAAGGCCATCTCGCCGCGGTCAGTGGACGGGCCGTCGGCGATGACGTCTCCGACGCGGACCTTCTGGCCCTTCTTGACGATCGGCTTCTGGTTGAAGCACGTGCCGGCGTTCGAGCGCATGAACTTCCGCAGCTCGTAGACCAGGACCCCGTTCTTGGGATCGCTCTTCGGGCTCTTGTCGAAGTTCCGCGGCAGTTCGCCGTCGCGCGTCGTGACGATGCGGCGGGCATCGACGGCGGCAACGACGCCCGGCTCCTGGGCGACGACGACAATCTTGGAGTCGCGGGCGACGCGTTCCTCGATGCCGGTGCCGACGAACGGCGACTCGGCTTGGAGCAGCGGCACGCCCTGGCGTTGCATGTTCGCGCCCATCAGCGCGCGATTCGCGTCGTCGTGCTCAAGGAAGGGGATCATGCCGGCCGCGATCGAGATGACCTGCTTCGGCGAGACGTCCATGAGGTGGACCTCGCTGGCAGGCACCTCGAGGAAGTTCCCGTCCTGGCGGACGGTGACCTTGCCGACGAAGTTGCCACGATCATCGATCTCGGCGTTCGCCTGGGCGATGACCTTGCCCTCCTCCTGGTCGGCGGTGAGGTAATCGATCTTGTCGGTCACGCGACCGTCCTTGACCACGCGGTAAGGCGACTCGATGAAGCCGAACTCGTTCACGCGGGCGTAGGTCGAGAGGGAGTTGATCAGACCGATGTTCGGACCTTCGGGAGTCTCGATCGGGCAGATGCGGCCGTAGTGGGACGGATGCACGTCGCGCACCTCGAAGCCGGCGCGGTCGCGGTTCAGACCACCGGGTCCGAGCGCAGAGAGGCGGCGCTTGTGCGTCACCTCCGCGAGCGGATTGATCTGGTCCATGAACTGGGACAGCTGGGACCGGGCGAAGAAGTCGCGAATGACCGTGGTGAGTGCCTTCGGATTGATCAGCTTTTGCGGCGTGATCGAGTCGACGCTCTGGTCGTACATCGTCATGCGCTCGCGGACCAGGCGCTCGGTGCGGGCCAAGCCAACGCGGCACTGGTTGGCGAGAAGTTCACCGACGGTGCGGACGCGGCGCGAGCCCAGGTGATCGATATCGTCAACGACGCCCTCGCCCCGCTTGAGGCGGACCAAGTATTTCGTGGCGGCGACGACATCGCCGGACTCCAGGATGCGCTGCTCGAGGTCGACCTTGAGGCCGAGCTTCTGGTTGACCTTGTAGCGGCCGACGCGGCCGAGGTCGTAGCGTTTCGGGTCGAAGAAGAGACGCTTGAGCAGGGCCTTGGCGTTGGCCGTGGTCGGCGGCTCGCCCGGACGGAGACGCTTGTAGATTTCCTTGAGGGCCTCCTCCTCATTGCGGGTCGGGTCCTTCTTGAGCGCGCGGATGATCGCACCCTCATCGGCGGCGGTGTCGATGACGCGGATGGAGGAGATATCGTGCTTCTCGAACGTACGGACGATGGCCTTGGTGAGCGGTTCGAAGGCGCGGGCGAGCACTACACCCTGCTGGGCGTCGATGGCGTCCTCGACGAGGACGAGCGTGCTGACGTTTTCGAGGTTGAGGGCCTTCGAGACCTTGAGATCGCGGATCTCGTAGAAGAGGTTGAGGATGTCGATGTCGGCGCTGAAGCCGATCGAACGAAGCAGCGTCGTGATGAGGAACTTCCGGCGGCGGCGGCGGCGGTCGAGGTAGACGTAGAGCAGGTCGTTGTTGTCGAACTGGACCTCCAGCCACGTGCCGCGGTCCGGAATGATCCGGAAAGAGTGGAGGAGCTTGCCGTTCGGGTGCGGAGCGACCTCGAAGGCGATGCCCGGAGAGCGGTGGAGCTGGGAGACCACGACGCGCTCGGCGCCATTGATGATGAACGAGCCGCGCTCGGTCACCATCGGAATCTCGCCCATGTAGATCTCCTCGTCCTTGATGAAGTCCTCCTCGCGGAGGCGCAGCTTCACATACAGCGGCACCGAGTAAGTGATGCCGTCGCGGATGCACTCGATCTCGGTGTTCTTGGGTTCTCCGATGGTGTACGAGACGTATTCGAGCACGAGCCGACCGTCGTAGGACTCGATCGGGAAGACCTCGCGGAAGACGGCCTCAAGGCCCTGATTCTTGCGCTGCTTCTCGGGGATTCCCTTCTGCAGGTAATCGAGATACGAGCTGATCTGGAGCTCGATCAGGTTCGGCGGCTGGATGACTTCGCGGAGCTTGCCGAAGTTGATGCGATCTGAGTGGTTACTACGGTCGGCCATGGGAGTTCCCGGAGGTGTGACAAAACGGCTGGACGGTCAACGGGCGGGGCTTCGCCCGGAGACTAGGACGGACGGACGGACCCGGCGGGAGGCCGGGCTCGCCCTCAACGAAAAAAGAACGGAAAAATCAAAGGCAGAAGACAGGCTGCGCCGAAACGCAGCCTGTCCAGAGGAATCTGGCGCCTGGAGGAAACAGGGAGCCAAGCGGCGGATTACTTGAGCTGAACCTTCGCGCCGGCCGCCTCGAGCTTCTTCTTGATCTCCTCGGCTTCGGCCTTCGGAACGTTCTCCTTGACGGGCTTCGGGGCGCCGTCGACGAGATCCTTGGCCTCCTTGAGGCCGAGGCCGGTGATCGCGCGCACTTCCTTGATGACGCCGATCTTGTTGGCACCGGCTTCCGCGAGGACGACGATGAACTCGGTCTGCTCGACCGCCGCGGCCGCCGGAGCGGCGCCGCCAGCAGCCGGAGCAGCGGCAACGGCCGCTGCGGCCGACACGCCCCACTTGGCCTCGAGGTCCTTGACGAGGGCCGCGAGTTCGAGAATCGACTGGCCGGAGAGCCACTCGATGACTTGGTCTTTGGTGATGTTGCTCATGGTGTACTCCTGAGACGCCTAGCGGACCGGGGACGATCGCGTTTAAGAGACGTATCTCCTAGGCTGTCTCTTGGGTTGTTTCCCGGGGGTCCGGACCCGAAGGTTCAGCCGCCCGAAAAGGGATGTTGCGGATGCGGAAAAGGCCGGATCAGGCGGCCGGGGTCTCCTTCTTGACCTTGGCGTCGAGGACGCGGACGAAGGCGCCGCCGGCGCTGGTGAGCAGGCCGAGGAACTGCGAGCGAAGGGCGCCGAAGGACGGAAGGTCGGCGATCTGCGCCCACTCCGCCGCGCTCATCAGCTTGCGGTCGAGGATGCCCGTCTTCACCTCGAGCTTCTTCTTCTCTTCGATGAAGGTCTTGAGGATCTTGGCGACGCCCGCGGGGTTCTTGCCACCGACCACGATCGCGGTCGGACCGGTCAGGCCGGAGTCAACATCGGGCAGGCCCAGCACCTTGGCGGCGACGCGCAGGGAGCTGTTCTTGACCACGTGGTACTCGGCGCTCTCCCCGGCGAGGCGGGAACGGAGTTCGGCCACGTCGGCCACGCTCAGCGTCGCGAAATTCGCGAGGATGACGTAGTCGCTCTTCTTGAGATGGGTTTCGACCTCGGAAACGAGGTACTTCTTTTCGGCTCTCATGGGTGACGAGGCTCCGGTTAGAACTTCGAGTACTCGGACGATGCGATCTGCACCGCCGGGCTCTGGGAGGAGGAAAGGGCGGCCGTACGGATGTACGTGCCCTTGAACGAGGCCGGCTTGGCCTTGCCCACGGCGTCGAGGACGGCCGCCGCGTTCTCAATGATCTGGGCGGCGGTGAACGAACGCTTGCCGATGCCAACCCCGATGTTGGCGGCCTTGTCCATCTTGAATTCGACGCGGCCGGCCTTCACGGCCTTGATGCCGGCAACGATATCGTCGGTGACGGTGCCGGACTTCGGGTTCGGCATGAGGCCCTTCGGACCGAGGACGCGGGCGATCGAGCGCACGACCTTCATCGCGTCGGTCGTGGCGATGGCGACGTCGAAGTCGAGCCAGCCCTCGTTGATCTTGGCCATGATGTCCTGGAGGCCGGCATGGTCGGCTCCAGCATCCAAAGCCGCCTTCGGATTGTCGGTGAAGACGAGGACCCGGACCTTCTTGCCCGAACCATTGGGCAGCGGCGTGGTGCCGCGGACCATCTGGTCGCCCGCCGTGGCGTCCACGCCGAGGCGGAAGGAAAGCTCGACGGTTTCGTCGAACTTGGCCTTGGGGAACTTGGCGAGGATCTCAACCGCATCCTTGAGCGGGTAATCCTTGCTGAGGTCAGCGACCGTGAGGGCGCTCCGGTATCTCTTGGTCTGTTTCTTGGCTGCCATGTGGACTCCTTGCGGTGCGAACGTCCGGGGGGACTCCCGCGTTGAGTGGGTGTTGGAGGAGGACCGGACACAGGTCCGGCCCGGAAAAGGGAAAGACTAGTCGACGACCTCGATGCCCATGTTGCGGGCCGTGCCGGCGATAACCTTGATGCCGGCAGCCTCGTCCTTGGCATTCATGTCCTTGGCCTTGATCTTCCAGATCTCGGCGAGCTGCTTGCGGGTCACCTTCCCGACCTTGTCCTGGTTGGGCTTGGCGGAACCGGAGGCGACGTTCGCGGCCTTCTTGAGGAGGACGGAGGCCGGCGGGGACTTGAGGATGAACGTGAAGCTCTTGTCCGAGTAGACCGTGATGACGACCGGCAGAATCATGCCGTTCTGGTCCTTGGTCCGAGCGTTGAACTCCTTACAGAACGCCATGATGTTCACGCCTTGGGCACCGAGGGCCGGGCCGACGGGCGGGGCGGGATTAGCGGCCCCGGCGGGCAGTTGGAGGCGGACGTAGCCTTGGATCTTCTTGGCCATGGATGTAAAAAATCAGGGATGTGGGAGCGGACGCGGACCGGCCCGGGAGATTACTCGGTGATGCGCTGGACCTGCCAGTACTCGAGTTCGACGGGGGTGAAGCGACCGAAGATGGAGACGGAAATCTTGAGCTTGCCGCGGTCGGGATCGATCTCGTCGATGCGGCCGGTCAGGTTGGCGAAGGCGCCATCGCTCACCTTGACCTCTTCACCGACCTCATACTGCACCTTCGGCACTTCCTTGCCGGAAGCAGCCTCGATGCGGGCGCGGATCTCGTCGATCTCGGACTGGCGCAGGGCAGCTGGACGCTCGCCGCCGACGAAGCCGATGACCCCGGCGACCTCCTTGACGAAGTACCACGGGCGGTTGATCACCTTGCCGTCCTCGTCGTAGAGGCGCATGTGGATGAACACGTAGCCGGGATAAAGCTTGCGCGTCTTGGTGGTCTTCTTGCCGCCCTTGACCTCCGACACGACCTCGGTGGGAAGAAGGACCTCGAAGATGCTGTCGTCCAGCTCCTCCGCTTTCTTGAACTTCTCGATGTACGTTTTCACCTTGCCCTCCTGACCGGAGAGGGTGTGCAACGCGAACCACTGGGCGCCGGGAGGCGCGGACGTCGGGGTGGACATGGCGGGGGGCTCAGCCAACCCAGGACGTGAACAGATCGACGACTTGGTACAGCGCGAAGTCGCTGATGCTGGTGAAGACCCCGAGCAGCACGGAAGCCACGATGACGACGATGGTCGAGTCGCGCAGTTCGGACTTCGTCGGCCACGTGGCCTTCTTCAGCTCATCGAGCATTTCCCCGAAGAAGATGCGCGTGCTGCGGAAAGGGTTTTTCATGGTGGGAAAGTGGCAGGGGCGGAGGGAATCGAACCCCCAACCAACGGTTTTGGAGACCGCTACTCTACCGATTGAGCTACACCCCTGTGGATCAGAAGGTTTTTAGACGACACAGCCGAGGCCCCGGAGCGGGACCTCGGCGAAGGCGTCGAACCCGGTGTTGGAAATCAGGCGATGATGTCCGTGATACGACCGGCCCCGATCGTGCGACCACCCTCGCGGATGGCGAAACGCTGAGTCTTTTCCATGGCGATCGGAACGATCAACTCGATCTCGACGCTGACGTTGTCGCCGGGCATGATCATCTCCACGCCCTTCGGCAGGTTGACGATACCGGTCACATCCGTCGTGCGGAAGTAGAACTGGGGACGATACCCGTTGAAGAACGGCGTGTGGCGACCGCCCTCTTCCTTGGTGAGGACGTAGATTTCCGCCTTCGCGCTCTTGTGCGGATTGATCGACTTCGGGGCCGCCAGAACCTGGCCGCGCTCGATGCCGTCCTTGTCCACGCCGCGGAGAAGAATGCCGACGTTGTCGCCCGCCTGACCGCTGTCGAGCAGCTTGCGAAACATCTCGATGCCCGTCACCACCGTCGAAACGGTGTCACGGAGACCGACGATCTCGACGGTGTCGTTGATCTTGACGATACCGCGCTCGATACGACCCGTGGCGACGGTGCCGCGGCCGGTGATCGAGAACACGTCCTCAACGGACATCAGGAAGGGCTTGTCCGTCTCGCGCTGCGGTTCCGGAATCTCGGAGTCGATGGCGTCCATCAGCTCCGTGATCTGGGCCACGCCCTCCGGCTTGCCTTCGAGGGCCGCCGTGGCGGAGCCGCGAACGATGCGGGCATTGTCACCGTCGAACTGATACTTGTTCAGCAGTTCGCGGATCTCCATCTCGACGAGGTCGAGGAGTTCCTCGTCGTCGATCAGGTCGACCTTGTTCAGCCAAACCACGATCTTCGGCACGCCCACTTGGCGGGCGAGGAGGATGTGCTCGCGGGTCTGCGGCATCGGGCCGTCAGCGGCCGACACCACGAGGATCGCGCCGTCCATCTGCGCCGCACCCGTGATCATGTTCTTCACGAAGTCCGCGTGGCCCGGGCAATCAACATGGGCGTAGTGGCGCTTCGGGGTCTCGTACTCCACGTGCGCCACCGAGATCGTCACGATCTTGGACGCATCGCGGACCGTTCCGCCCTTGGCGATGTCTGCGTACGACTTGACCTCCGCCAAGCCCTTGCTCGCCTGGACAGCCAGGATCGCCGTCGTGGTGGTGGTTTTGCCGTGGTCGACGTGGCCAATCGTGCCGACGTTGACATGCGGTTTCTTGCGCTCGAATGTACCTTTAGCCATGGAATGGAACGGGTTGGGTTGTTGGAAGTTTAACTGTTTTGACCTCGGGGTTTTGCGTCGCGGAAGTCGTGCGACGTTTTCGAGTCATTGACCTGGAGCCCAGAACCGGATTTGAACCGGCGACCTCGTCCTTACCAAGGACGTGCTCTGCCAACTGAGCTATCTGGGCAGACCAAGAGACTGAGGGTCAAAAAACGAAAAGAGCGGGGACCCTGCTCCCCGCAGAAGACACCGTCAACTGCAATCTTCGCGAATTCTCAAATTCGTGCCGACCGCCTCACGGACCCACCACCACCCGATAAAATCCAGGCGTAACGCGTTCAGCTAAACGAAAATCTTTTTCAATAAACTGCAGTAGGAAACGATCCCATTCGTCCACCCCGGATCCAGCGGTGACCGCTGCCTGTACCCACCCCGCCCGATCCACCCCGACGAGCATTTCCATGGGCTGCCAGTCCTCGCGGGGAGCAGTCGCCGTCGGTGCGAGGGAGGTCGCGAGCACCCGGCGACCCGTCGCGGCCTGCAACACGTCGATGAAGCCGAGGCGCTCGGGCAGCGCTTCGATCGCCGTCTCTCGCCGCCCCACCGATCCAAAGGGATCGCTCCGCTCGCCGACCCGCAGACCCGCCGCCGGGGCTTCGGGAGCCGCGGTCGGCGCGAACCAGACCGGCAATTCGGCCGCCGGGTTCGTGAGCTTGGCCGCATAGTCAGCAAAGCGCCCCTCGGGCCCCGTCGTCGGCACCGGCGGCCCGACGTCCGCCCCCGCATTCCAAGGGGTCGGAAGGAACAGCGGGGTCGGATCACGGAAGGTCGCCTCCTCCCGCGTCACGACATCGCCCGACGTCTCGTCCAGCCGGGTCAGGCCGACCTGCCCCCGCAGCGGTGAGGTCTCCGCCCGCCTCACGGGCGGAGGTTCGGGCGTCCGTACGAGTGACACGGCCGCGACCAAGACGACAATCACCGCCACGGTGGTCCAAAGCCACGGGAAGGCCGGTTCAGTCCGCCGTCGACCCTCACCCTCCCGACGCGGCGCACCGGGCTCCGTCGTTCCGTTCCCGTCGTTCGGCGTCATCGGTAACCCGCCTTCCGGTCAGGGGCGCTCCGGGGCCGGCTCAGCCGCCAGTTGCACCGTGAATCCTGCCGCACTCGCGGCATCGAAGATCGCGGAGAAATCGTTCAGGGACACCGCATCGTCCGCCCTCACGAGGAGGCGCGCGGACCCACCGGGGACACTGCGCGCCTTCAGCCAGCGCGCGAACTCCGCGAAGGTATACTTTCCGTCCTCCGTAAAGACGAGGTCCCGGCCCATCACGCTCACCACCAACGCCACCGTGCCGCCGAGTTCCACCGCGCCCGGCACCGCCGGCAGTCGCAACGCCCTCGCTGCGCCTCGATTCTCCGTGATCACGATACCCGGGGCGATAACGTGCTTCGACTGAAAGAGGACGAAGAACAGGGCGATCAACCCGGCGTTGACGACGTGCAGCCAATCCCACGGCGCAAAGGGGCGCCGCAGCCGCGAGGCCAGATCCAGGGGTCGCGTCACCATGGTCGCTCCTCAGGCTGCCGGGTCCTTGCCCGCGCCATCATCCGCCGCCCGCGTCCGGTATTCGCCCAGAAGGTAGCGCATGATCTCGTTCGCCGCCCACTCCACATCCCGGACGATCGAGCGCACTCGGCCCGCGAGAAAGTGATGGGCCAGGTGCGCCGGGATCCCGACCATCAGACTGCCCGCCGCGCACAACAGGGCCTGCCACATCCCCGCCGCGATGGTCTGAGCCGGAACGTACTGCGGGCCGGTCATGAAGGCTCCAAAGGTCGAAATCATCCCCAGCACCGTGCCCAGCACGCCGACGAGGGGCGCCACCTGCGCGATCGCCGCAAGGAACCCCATGCGTCGCTCCAGGCTCGGCAACTCGATCAGGGCCGCCTCCTGCACCGCGTAACGCATCGCCACCTCGTCGCTTCCCGCCTTCAAAAGGGCCGTCTTCACCACCGCCGCCACCGGTCCGGGCGTCTCCTCGCACACCGTCAGGGCCTCCACCAACCGGCGCTTCGCGAGAATGTTCTTCACGCCGTCCACAAAGGCGGCCGAACGGATCTGGCTGCGGTGCAGGAAGAGGGTGCGCTCCACGAAGAGCACCGCGCCGACGATGGCCATCACAAGGACCACGTACATCATGGGGCCTCCCTGGGTCAGGAGGCTGAGGTCAGGGCCAGTCATTGCGAAAGGGGGATGCGGTGACACCGGTGATCCAGAGTCGTTGGCGCTGGGGCGCTCTCCAGCAATCGGCAAATCACCACCCCGAGCGTCCGACCCCGTCTCATTGGCGTGGGTTTCATGGTTTCACGCCGAGGCGGTTCAGGCGAGCCTGCGCCAGCGAGGCCCCGGGCAGACCTTTGCGCAGAAGCAGTTGGTAGGCATCCGTCGCCTGATCCCGCCGGTCCTGCGCCTCCAGCAGTTCCCCAAGGCCGAGCAGGGTCCGCGACAGCCAGTAGCGGCCCCGCGCGCTGAGCTTTCCCTCCTGCGCGGCATCAAGCAGGAAGGGCGTCACCACCTGCTGCCACCACACGGTCTCCGCCCGCTTGCGCCCTTCCGCCCGGCCTTTGCGCGAGAGAAGGAGTCCGAGGTTGTAGCCGGCCTCGATCCGGATGTCCGGGGCCGCATCCGCCTGATCAACCAAACGCTCGTAGATGCCCAGCGCCGACTCGGCGTGCGCCGTCATCTGGCCGGACCCGCCCGCCCCGGCCTGCGCCGCATGGCAGGCGGCCCGCGCAAGGTGCGCGTAGAGCACGTCGGGGTGTTTCGGGAAGGCATTGATGAGTTCCTCGTACGCCTGCTGGGCGAACGAAAATTCGTTCAATCGACGCAGGAGATCCCCCTGCTTGAGCCGCGCATAGAACACCAGGTCGCTCTTGGGATACTCCTGCACCAGCCGCTCAATGATGCGGTTCGCGTCGCGATAGAAGGGGTCCTGACCGCGGCGCTCCGCATTCAGCGCCGCTTGGTACAGCGCAAACGGGGCGTAGGCATGCCGCCCAAACTCATCCGCCAACCGCACCAGCAGGCTCTGCGCCTCGACGAAACGGTTCTGCCCCGCCGCCACGCCTGCTTCCTTGATGAACGAGTACACTGCGGCGTTGCTCTGGGGAAACTCCGTCCGCAGCCGACGCAGCACGTCGAGGCCCGCATCCTCCCGGCCGGGAATCGCAAGGTAGGCATCGGCCTCCAGCAGGCGCCCGCTGCTCGCGAGTTCCACCCGAAGCCTCGGCTCGACCGCGTCAAGGGATGCCACGAGGCGCTCCACGAGGGTGAGTGTGAATTCAGGCCGCCCCACTTCCAGAGAGAGCCGGGCGTGCAGCCAGGCCATCCGCACGCGGAGGTCGGGGGTCAGCGCGACCGCTCCCGCCGCTCCGGGCTGGGCGAGGAGCCGGTCGATCCGCGCAAACGCCCGCTGGGTGGTCTCCGGGCCCGCCACCTGCAGCGCCCGCGCCAGGTTCCACTCCGCCTGCCAGCGGTTCGCCGGATCGAGCCGGGGATCCCGTCCTCCTTCGTCGAGGAGGGTCTCCGCAATCGTCAGCCGGGCCGGATCCGCCCGCGCGGCCTCCACTTCGCACAGGACGCGCTGGAAGATTAGGTCGCCCGCCGGCACGCCTTCGGGCGGTGCTGCGATCGCCGAGGCGTAGGCATCGGACGCGAGCAGATAGTCACCCGCCCGGAAGTAAGCCTCCGCCACCAGCACGCCGAGTTCGGCCGCGAGCCGGGATTGGTCGGCGCCGAGCGAGGCTCGGGTCTGCACCGCGTAGTCCGCCGCCCGTCGGTACCGCAGGGTCTCCCATGCCGCCCGCACGCGCACCCCCAAAGCCTGCGGTTTCAGGCGCGATCCGGGAAAAAGCTCCAACAAACGGACCGCATCGCGATCCGCTTCGGCAAACGCCTTCGCCGCCAACCCGAGTTCCGCCCGCTGGAGGAGAAGATCCTCAAGGATCGGGTGCGGCGCAGGGGCATCGATCAAGCGATCCAGTTCCGCCCGGAACACCGCCGGCGGAGCACCGCGGGCGAGCACCACCAGCGCGACGCGCTGTTTGTCGCGATCCGCCGAGGCGCTGAGAATCTGGCCGAGTGCATTCCGGCCCACCGGATCCGCCGGCCCGGCAATCAGTCCGAGCAGGAGCTGCCACTCGTCCACAGTCGCCTTCTGCTCGGGCGGCAGGGCCTGCAACTGCCGGCGCAGGGTCTCCATCGCCTCGCCGCGCCGGCCGAGGCCGTTCAGCGAGAGGGCGAGTTGGCTGATCGCCTCGTACACCGCCGTCCGACCCGAGTTGCGCTCGAGAAACGCCCGCAGGGTCGCCAGTTGGGCTTCGCTGAAGTCGCCCGACAACAGCCTCGCCTCCTCCCGGGCGAGAACGAACCGCGCCCGCTGCAACTCCGTGGCCGCTGCCTCCAGTGCCTGTTCGTACAACGCCGATGCCTTGGAAAATTCCCGACCGGAGTCCGCCAATTGTCCTTGCGCGTAGAAATGCCAGCCGCGCTCCGCTGCCGGAAGGTCTCCCACCGGAACCGCGGCGATCTCCGCCCGCGCGAGGTCCCACCGGCGCAGGCGCACCGCCGCCAGCGCCGCCCGCAGCCGGTACCGGGCACCGGGCAGCCCGGCATACTGGCGCAGCACGTCCTCCACCTCGCCCGCGCGCCCGTCATCCAGCAGCGCCGTGGCGAGGTCCAGCACCAAGCGGTTCCGCTCCGCCGTCTCCGCCACCGGCACCGCCGCGAGTTGCGCCCGGAGGAGGCCCGCCGCCACCGAGGGAAATCCGAGCTCCAGCGCCCGCTGCGCCGCCTCACGCTCCAGGAACCGCTCCGCCACCGACACCGATGGTCGCACCGTGGCCTCGACCAAGGGAGCCTGCGGCAGGCTCACGCCCTGGGCCTGCAGGGCCGGGCCAGCCAGCACTGCCCAGAGCACACCGACGCAGATCAACGAGCGACGCATCACGAAGGACCTCCACCCTACGGCGCCACCGGCCGGAGGCAAGCCCGCCACTCGGCCACGCTTGCCGCCGCCGCCTCCGGCACCTACCTGTGTCCCGCCATGACGCTGTCGACCCGCCAGCAGGATTTGATCGATGGACTGCAGTTCATCGAGGACGCCCAGGAACGGCTCACCGCCGTCGTCGAGCGCGCCCGGCCCACGCCTCCCCTCGAGGAGCGTTTCCGTACCGAGGAAAACCGCGTCCTCGGCTGCCAGTCCCGCGTCTGGGTCGTCCGCTCCCCGTCATCACCGTCCGTCTTCCACGGCGACAGCGACTCTCCGCTGGTGCGCGCTCTGGTCCTGCTGACCTGCGACTTCTTCAGCGATCCCGACCCCGCCGCGATCGCGAGTCTCCGCGCCGACGCCGACCCGGTGGCCTTGCTGGGACTCGACTCCCATCTCACCGGCACGCGACGGGTCGGGCTCGCGGCTGTCCGCGCCCGGCTGCGCGCGCTTTCCTCCGCCGCCTGAGTCACCGACCCGCGCCGTCCACATCCCTTCGTCCCGAATCCCGCGCCACGCCCAGGGCGCCAACGTTCTCCGTCGCAGGCGTGCCCGCGCGAACTCCCTGCGGCCACCCGTCACCGCCGCCGCCATGGCCGTCTCCCTTCCGCTCCACGACGCTCATCTCCACCTGCAGGATCCGCGCCTCGAGGGCTCCCTCGCGACGTTGCTCGATGATCTGCCGGCCTTGGGCATCCGTTCCGTCGTGACCAACGGCACGCATGTCGGCGACTGGCCGGCGGTCGCGGCCCTGGCGTCTTCGCACCGGTGGATCATCCCGAGCTTCGGACTCCACCCGTGGTGGGTCTCCCAGCGTCCGCGCGACTGGGCGGAGAGGTTGGAGCAGGCGCTCCTCGCGCACCCGCTCGCCGCCGTGGGTGAGGTGGGGCTCGACCGTTGGATCCTCACCGCCCCCGCCGCGCGACTGCCCGGGCCGCCGGCTCCGCTCACGGACCAGGCAGAGGTGCTGCAAACCCAACTCGCTCTCGCCGCGCGGCTCGATCGTCCCGTCACGCTCCACGGTCTCCGGGTCTGGCCCGAACTGCTGGCGCTGCTGCGCGAGGTCCCACGCCTGCCGCGGGGGTTTCTCGTCCACGCCTATTCGGGACCGGAAACCCTCGTGCCCGCCCTGCTCGATCTCGGCGCATACTTCTCGTACAACGCCGCGCTGGCGCTCCGCCCCGGCGCGGCCGCTTCGGGGATTTTCGCTCACCTCCCGGAGGACCGGATCCTTGTGGAAACCGACGCGCCAGCGATGCCGCTGCCGCGGGACCGGCAGCAGTTCACGCTGCCGGCGGATGGGCACGGAGACGTGAACCACCCCGGCAACCTGCGCGTCGCCTACGCCGCGCTGGCGGCCGAGCGGGGGACCGATCTCCCCGCGCTGGCCGCCACCGTGGCCGCGAATCACGCCCGCCTCTTCGGCGTGGTCCGTTAGCGACGGATCACGAGCGTCTCGTTCTCGACTCCGAAGGTCACGGTCGATCCCTCCGGAATTTCCCCGGAGATCAACGCCCGGGCGAGCTGGGTTTCGACCTGGCGCTGGAGGAAGCGCTTCAGCGGACGCGCTCCGAACACGGGGTCGTAGCCCTTCTCGGCGGCCCAGGTCTTCGCCGCCGCATCGAGCACCACGGTCACGCGGCGATCCGCGAGGCGGCGGTTGAGGTCGGCGAGCAGCAGGTCCACGATCCGGCCGATTTCCTCAAGCGTCAGCGGCTTGAAGAGGATCATCTCGTCGATGCGGTTGAGGAATTCCGGACGGAACGCGCGGCGGACCTCGGCGAGCACCGACTCGCGGACGCTCTCGGGGATCTCCTCTCCCGTGACGCCTTCAAGCAGATGGCGGCCGCCGAGGTTCGAGGTCATGATCACGATCACGTTCTTGAAGTCGATCGTGCGTCCCTGCGAATCGGTGATCCGCCCGTCGTCGAGGACCTGCAGGAGCACGTTGAAGACGTCGGGGTGAGCCTTCTCGATCTCGTCGAAGAGAACGACGGCGTAGGGCTTGCGCCGAACGGCCTCGGTGAGCTGACCACCCTCATCGTAGCCGACGTAGCCCGGGGGCGCGCCGATCATGCGCGCGACGCTGTGCTTCTCCATGTACTCGGACATGTCGATGCGGATGAGCGCGGCCTCGGTGTCGAAGAGCGTCTCCGCGAGGGTCTTCGCGAGCTCAGTCTTGCCGACGCCGGTGGGACCGAGGAAGAGGAAGCTGCCGACGGGCCGGCGGGGATCCTTGATGCCGGCGCGGGCGCGCAGGATGGCGTCGCCCGTGAGCCGCACCGCTTCGTCCTGGCCAATCACACGCTGGTGCAATTGCTCGCCGAGGCGGAGCAGCTTCTCGCGCTCGCCCTCGACGAGACGCGTCACCGGCACGCCGGACCACTTTGCGACGATTTCGGCGACTTCCTCGGCGGAGACCTCTTCCTTGAAAAGTTCGGTCTTGGCCTCGGCGCGCTCGAGGCGCTTCAGCTCGGCCTCGAGTTGCGGGATCTTGCCGTGCCGCAGCTCGGCGAGGGCGTTGAGGTCGTAGGCGCGCTCCGCGCGCTCCATCGCGACGCGGGCGGACTCGAGCTCCTCGCGGACCTTGCGGACGCGGTCGACGGAGGACTTCTCCTTTTCCCACTTCGCGCGCAGGGCCGTCGCCTCGGTGCGGGCATCGCCCAATTCCTTGCGCAGCGTTTCGAGGCGCTGGCGCGAGGCGTCGTCCTTCTCAAGACGCAGCGCAGCCTCCTCGATCTCCAGTTGGAGAACGCGACGCTGCAGGGCATCGAGCTCCTGGGGCGCGCTGTCCATCTCGGTCCGGATCATCGCGCAGGCCTCGTCAACGAGGTCGATCGCCTTGTCCGGAAGGAAACGGTCGGAGATGTAGCGGTTCGAAAGCGTGACGGCAGCAACGAGGGCGTTGTCCTGGATGCGCACGCCGTGGTGCAGTTCGAAGCGTTCGCGGAGGCCGCGGAGGATGGAGATGGCGTCCTCGACGCTCGGCGGCTCCACGAGGACGGGCTGGAAGCGGCGCTCCAGCGCGGCGTCCTTCTCGATGTGCTTGCGGTACTCGTCGAGCGTGGTCGCGCCGATGCAGTGGAGCTCACCGCGCGCGAGCATGGGCTTGAGCAGGTTCCCGGCGTCCATGGCGCCCTCGGTCTTGCCCGCGCCCACGATGGTGTGCAGCTCGTCGACGAAGAGGATGATCCGTCCCTCGGCCTGGCGCACCTCGTTGAGCACGGCCTTGAGGCGCTCCTCGAATTCACCGCGGTACTTGGCGCCGGCGATGAGGGCACCCATGTCGAGGGAGAAGATCGTCTTGTCCTTCAGTCCCTCCGGCACGTCGCCGCGGACAATCCGCTGGGCGAGGCCCTCGACGATGGCGGTCTTGCCGACGCCGGGTTCGCCGATGAGGACGGGATTGTTCTTGGTCCGGCGCGACAGGATCCGGACCGTGCGGCGGATCTCGTCGTCGCGCCCGATCACCGGGTCGAGCTTCCCCTTGCGCGCCTGCGCCACGAGGTCGATGCCGTACTTCTCCAGGGCCGCATAGGTGGATTCGGGGTTGTCGCTGGTCACGCGCTGGTTGCCGCGCAGGGCCTTGAGGGTCTCCAGCACGCGGGCGCGGTCGAGGCCGAACGACTTCAGGTACTTCGCGAATGCCTCCGGCTTGGCGACATCGAGCAGGCCGAGGAACAGGTGTTCCACGGACACGTACTCGTCCTTCAACTGCTTCGCCTCCGCCTCGGCCCGGGTGAGGACCTCGTTTACTGCCTGCGTGACGTAGACCTTGGAGGAGTCGACGCTGCCCGTGACCTTGGGCAGGCGTTCAAGCTCACGTTCGGCGGCCAGCGAGAGGGCCGAGACCGTCAGGCCGAGCTTCTCGGCGAGGCTGGGGACAATGCCCTTCTCCTGGGCGAGAAGAGCGTGCAGCAGGTGCCACGTATCGACCTCGTTGTGCGAGCGGCGGCGGGCCTCCGCCTGAGCGTCAGTGATCGCCTGGCGGGACATCGTGGTGAGGGTCGAAGGATCCATAGGAAACTTCCTCTGCAAGCGCCGTTCCAACCCGCTTCCCAGCGGAGGGGCGGGGCGGGCGGGGCAAAGTGACTCGACCGTGGGTCAATTCGGCGGCGGACCGGGCCCGGGGTGGCGCAGACCGGCCCGGTCGCCGCCTCGGCGGGTCGCCTAGGGAGACCGGAGCTCGTACACCTCGACGATCCCGACCCCTGGCTGGGCCGGTTGCCCCGTGGTCTCAAACGGTTGAACCACCACGGTGTAGCTGCCGGACGGGAGGTCGGTCACCAACGCCGGCTCAACGGGGGTCATCGCCGGCAGATTCAGGGCCTTGATTGCGTCGAAGACGGCCCGCTCCGACGGTTGGTCCACGGTACCGCGGACGATCCGCGCGCCACCCGCTAACGAGGTGCTCGGCGGATCCCAGTCATCGACTTCCAGCAGCCGCCGACCCGAACCGTCGAAGAGAGTCATGAGCGGGTCACCCAGGACGTCGGGCACACCGAACTGCGTCAGGGTGGGACCGAGCACGCGGATGAGCACGCGCTTGGTCGCGTTGGGCCGCTGGGGATCCGGGGCGATGACGAAGCCCGCCACCATCTCCCGGCCGCCGCGGTCCGCGAAGGCGCGGGTGGAAAGGTTCAGGAGCCGCTGGCCGACGGAGGTGTCCAACTCGTAGGCCTCGACGAGCGCGACGCCGGTCGCACCACCCACGCCCTCGACGTTGGCACTGTAGCTGCCGGCAGGGAGCGCGAGTGCGATCGCGGAGTCGAGGCTGCCCGACGGAAATGGGAAGCCGCGTACCGTGGTTTCCTGGGGATTCGTCTGCAGGCCCCAGTTGTCGTTCTCGCCCACGACCGTTCCCTGCGGCAGGCGGAAGATCCGGAGGCGAGGATTCGCGAGCGTGCCGGCGACCCCGAACTGCGCCAGCGCGGGTCCGGCGGCGCGCACCAGCACGCGCTTCGTGCCCGCTCCCTCCACGATGAAGCCGCCGATCAGCTGCTGGGCGCCGGTGCCCACGAAGGCCCGGGTGGAGACGTTGATCAGCGTGCCGGCATCATAGGGACGCTCGGGGGACGTGCGGTAGTTCGCGACCTCGAAGGCATTCTCAGTAATGGTCCGCGCCCCGTCTGACTCTCCCGGCAGGCCCGCGGCAATGCCAATCGCGGTGGCTTCGGCGAAGTCCACGTTCAAGCCCGCCGACTCGGCTTGGGTGATCTTGATTCGGGGATTCGAGAAGTAGGGCAACCGCGTACCCGGCGCGTAGGCCATGATGTCGCGGAACTGCCGCGTGCCGCCCCGTGTATCCTGCACGTTGAAGCGGTACCCATGGCTGAACGAGTAGGCGCCCGGGCCATTGGTGTTCTCGCGATCGTGGGCGCAGCCGAGGTTGTGACCCAACTCGTGCGACAGGACGCTCGCCGTCGCCATCACCGTGAACTGGACGACCGAGAAGGCGTAGAACGGATTGACATAGTCGCTCGGCTCATCGAGCAGGTAGGCGATCCCGAGGCTGTTGCCGGAGTCATTGGCCATCACGCCAATCGTGACCAGGTCCGCCGACGCCTCGTCCCGGGCCGCGTGCACGGTGTCGAGCACGCCGTCCGTGACCCCTCGCAACGATGCGAGGAGTCGGCTGTAGTTCAGACCGGACTCGCTGTAGGTGACGGCCTGCGCGGCCGCGAGTTCGATGCGCAGCGGGATCTGGCTGTTGGAGAAGTCGGCGTTGACCGCCGCCACCGCGAGATCGATCACGGTCTGGACCTGGGCAACGGACCCGTACGTGGTGCGGACCGCCTGCGTGTAGAGAAAGAGCAACCGTGCGACCATCGTCGGCCCGGCTGCCTCGGCGGTCCTCCGGGCCGCCGCCCGCGCCAGTCCGCCCTCGGCGGCGAACTTCGATAACGCCGCCGCCCGCACTGCGGCCACATCCGCGGAATGCGACGGCGAAGGCGCCCCGCCACAGGGCGGCAGGCGGTCCACGGCCACCTTCACGAGCTGCGACACCTGTCCCTCCGCCGCCGCCAGCCCCCGAAGATGGAATTCCCCGGCGCCCGGCGCGTAGACCTGCGCCGCGACCGCGTCTTGGTTGAAGCTGACCAGCACCCGGCTCCCGGGACGATCCCGCAGGGAGCCCTGCACCACGTACCGCTGCGGACCCAGAATCTCCGTCTTCAGACGCTCCACCACCTGATCGCCGAGCCCGGGCAGCGTGAACCGCAGCGTTCCGCTTCCGTCCGTCCGCCAGAGCGGCGAATCCTTGGCCCCGAAGACCCCGAAATTCACGTCCACATACTGCACCCAGTCCGCCGGCAACGCCGCCCTTGCCTCGATCTCGGCGGCATCCGCCGGTGCCGGACGGTCCCGGAAGAGCGTATCCGGCGTGGACCAGCGTGTCGCGCCCTCCGCGCGGATCACGTGCTCAGCCAGCGCCGGCGTTTCCGCCGCGTGGTCCGCGCGGGCGGACCGCGCCGTGAGCCCACCGGGTGCGTCCACCGCGGACGAGGGCCGATTCATGACCTCAGCCGGTGGGACAGCGGGCGGCGCAGTCACGCGCCAGACCAAGACTCCGAGCAAAAGGCCGCCGAGAAGCGACCCAGCCATCCGACCCAGCCACCTGCGATGGGTAATACGCACGCCTGCACCGTACGAACCTGCCCTGCGGACGCAACGCCGCACGGGGCAAAACGCGGATCATTGACTTCCCGTTAGCCGCTTGGCGTGCTCACGAGGGTCCGACACGAACCGCGACCTGCGGCGTCTCGCTCGCCCGATTCGTTCCCTCCCATGCCGCCACCCCCGCTCCCCGCCCCCGTCGCTGCCGGACGGGCCTGCCCGCTCTGCGGGCACAGCGAGGCACGCGCCTTGCCGGCAGCGGTTGACGAGGAAGGGTGTCTCTTCCCCCGCCGCGCCTGCGCCTCGTGCGGAACCGCGTTCCTCGATCCCGCTCCCACCCCGGCTCAACTCGACCGCGCGTATGCCGCGAGCTACTACGGCACCCGCAGCACCAAGTTCCCTGCCCCCATCGAACGCCTCCGGGAGGCCGCCGCGGCGGGCCGCGCCCGCCGGTTGCTGGCCGGACTCCCCACCGATGCCCGAATCCTGGACGTCGGCTGCGGCGATGGGCGACTCCTTCGACTGCTCGGCCAGCGGGCGCCCGCGACCGAACTCCACGGAATTGAGCTTCCGGGCCCTGCCGCGGACCGGGCAGCTGCCGTCCCCGGCATCCACCTCCATCGCGGCACGCTCGACGATGCGACCTATCCGGAGGCCCATTTCGACCTGATCTGCCTCGTGCACGTCCTCGAGCACCTGCCGGCGCCCGGGGCGAGCCTGCCGCGTCTGGCCCGCCTGCTCCGCCCCGGCGGTCGGCTTCTCCTCTCTTTCCCGAACATCGCCAGCCTGCAGACCCGCGCGTTCGGGACGGCATGGTTCTGACGGGGTACGGATTTTCGAGCCACCCCTAAGTTCGGTCTGGGTGATGGGTTGAGGTTGATACGACTGACGCTGGTTGTCCATCCCTGGCGGAGGGAAGGCCCGGCTCGGCGGGCCT